>ERZ1643251.811-NODE-811-length-40333-cov-44.913526_pt1 | contig 40333 bp, 64 predicted proteins | sample MGYA00579261_ERZ1643251 | MGnify/ENA primary metagenome ERZ1643251 (study PRJEB29033, sample SAMEA4952267) | chicken gut metagenome | biome: Broiler Chicken; feature: Gastrointestinal Tract; material: Caecum | place: Ireland | collected 2018 | study: Broiler... | reverse complement strand
GCACTCATCATGTATTTTTGCTTTTAGATTATTCATTTGGTTCGCCTACCCTTCTTATTTCCATACAAGGAGAATATTCATGACAAGGTTCTTCTTGTCCCTTGCATGCTTCTAGCACATCGTCACAATACCAGTGACAAGTAAGACATTTATCACATATCTCGTTCATTCTGTCCACCTGCCCTTCTGTTTCATGATTCCATTTCCTCCTCATATTGATAGCAATCTCCTGTACAGATTTCATGCCCCACAGGACAATTATCAATATCTAATGGATTTCTTTTATATTCATCAGCTTTACATATTGCATTTTCTGGAAGCACATATATCCGTTCTTCGCAATGATACATTTCCATTATTCTTCCCTTCCCTACAAATCCTCATTTTATTTTTAAAACTCTTGGCCACGTACCCATACTCCATACTTACAACTTTTTCTATTTTTCTGCTTCTCCACCGCTTCCCGACACTCTTCCACGGTTCCGATTTCCTTATATGCGTCCAATTCACTACACTGTCTGGAATACACATCTTCCGGGATTAGGCATAATTTATTGTCTTTGTAAAGCTGGACTTCTTTGAGTGCTGAGATTGCCACGTCAAAAGCTTCTTTTCTTTCGGTATAGTCCTTCAAGGAAAGTTCCGCCCGCTCTTTGTCATCATCAAACTCGTCCTCTTCCGTTTCGCAATCGGCTATAATATCTTTACAATGCTCAATCCAACAATCCAGAATGATTACTTCGTTTTCAAATATTTTTAATACTTCACTCTCCGTCATGATTATCGCTCCTTTCCATACGGTATGGCTCTGGAAGCGGACGCCAGGCGATAGGTTTCAGAAATGTAGGGAATGTCAATATTCCTTCAAACATGCCGATCCACCATTCTCCGTAATCGTAACTGCCAATTGAAAAACCTTCCGATTTTTGCTCAGAGTTTACAGACCAGATAAGTACTGGATTGCTATTAACCGGTACATTTTGCGAAACCGAAATCCATCCGTCATTTTCCATGTACTTGCGGATGATATACACAACGGCATTATAAAAATTATCTGTTCCATCCTCATATCCCTGCGAATATGCATTAAGCACTTCCTGATCTTTACCATTCGGCGGATATTTTGCATATAAATTTTCTTTACGGTTCCCGTCTTTGATTTGTCTCATCTCTTCCAAGATCTTCTCTAATTCCTGCATATTCAGTCCTCCTTCAAATAGTCAAAAATATTCATCTGCCTTTCTTCCCAATAAAACCTATCTTCCCAGTCATGAATCCTGGTTTTTGTGAGCATGTTCCACATATTCCCGATTAGATCCGGCTCGTCTTCCAGATCAAGAAGCTTGCTCCATAAGTCTCGATGGTGCGTTCGCAAGTGTTTTAGCTGCGCACACCTCGTATTCGGACAAAACCAGCAGCCGTTCCTCGGAGCAAACTCGTAAATCGGAGACAATAGTCCATATTCTTTGCATAGGTCAAAAGCCATTTGCTCTGTATATCCGTATTTTTCGAGTAGTGATACATTGTTGCCAGCTTTTACTATTCGATTCATTCTCTTAGGTTCATCAATAGCAATGCCAATATATTGTGTAAATGGTTCTTTAATCTCTTTCCAGAATTTCTTTATTGGCCGTATCTTACATTGACTGTTTATCATACATTTCCCAGGCATCGGGAATCCCCATCTTTTACCGATTCTTTCTGGCACCCTGCTTCGTTTTTGAACCTGATAAAAGCAGTCCGTATATGTCTTGTTGGAATGAAATATTTTAGTCTCATATCCCCAACTTTCAAATACCGGAATTGCCTTATTCTTTATAAAGTCAATATGCTCCGGAAGTTCTCCGCTGATATTTTCGTCAAACATCACTTCTGAGAAAATAATCAGGTCAAGCGGTTCATTGTGTTCGTGTGCAAGGATAATGCTTGCTGTACTGTCCTTTCCGCCGCTCCATGACGCTATATATTTCATTTTTCATCCTCCGCCATCGCCACCAGCGCCATCACCGCAATACCCGCTGCCACGCCGCCGATCAGGCCTAAAATAAATGTTAAAATCATAATTCCCCTTCCTCCATCTCTGCAATCTCCAGCACATTTCCACACCGCTCACACCGGATCACTTCCCGGTTTCCGACAATCTCACATTCTTCCAGATACCGCAAGTAATCCATTTTGTTTTCCGTCTCGCAATACGGGCACTGGAAGGATATCATCGCCGGGATCTGCGCTTTTCTAGATCCTTTCTTTTCCGGCGCGTTCAAAAGTAAAAGCACACCGCCAGACAGGCAGCATCCGCCAAGTATACCGAGTAAAAAACTTCCCATTACCTCACCTCAGTAAATCTTTTCATCAGCCTGTCGAAAAACTGGGAAATATCGTCTTCCGTCTGCTCTGCCATTTTTTCCAGCGTCCGGACGATCTTAAATTCCACAATCTCCATCACTTTTTCATCCAAATCAAGTGTGATGAGGTTTTCAGTCAGCATTATGTAAACATCGGCCATTTCCTCCGCCACCGGATATTTATTCCCCGTCCGCTTGTATTTGCTGACCGCCTGGATTAGTTCTGCGCATTCCTCTGTCAGAAGCACTAAATTTTTCTCTTTGCCGTTTTTGATTGCGATTCTTGCTATCGCTTTTGCTTTTTCTAAATCCGTCATGATCGTCCTCCCTTAAGTCCTCTTAATACCCATAGTCTTGTAGCTTCCCAGTCCGCCCGGAAACCCTTCGGTACCGTCTTTGCTTCCGGATCTGTGTCCGGGATTTTGTCCGCCTGCTGCCGCATTCTTCGCAATGTGCTGGCAGCCACGCCGGTATCCGCCGCAATGTCAGCGATTTTATCGCCCGCGGCAATGCGGTCATAAATTGTTTTTCTTGTTTCGTCAGGGATTTTTACACCCTTCATGTGATCACCTTCCTACTAGCTGACGTTCTAAGTCGTCAAAGTTATATTCTCGTTGATGAAAATTGTTGAATTGGTTTTTCTTTTGCTGCTTTTGCTCCTTCGCCGGTGGCTTCCAGTCGCCTAAATAGTCTGTGAAGGGCGTATTGGGGCCAAGGAAGGTAGCGCCAAGTTTGATATATTTTTCCTCTGTGTGGTTGATCTTACACTCTTCAGCGTATCTTTTAACTGCTGTTTCCAGCTCGTCCTCTGAAAATCCATCGGCTAAACGCGCCTTATAACAACGATAAGCCTTAGCCTTTTCTTTTTTTCTCGGGTACGCTGTCCAGAGCGATTCAAAAGCACACGTATATGTCTTTACATTCTCATTATCATTTACATTTACATTATCATTTACATTTACATTTACATTTACATTAGGTTTTTCATTCTCATAACCATCGGTTTCATTTTCTAAAACCATTGGTTTTTCATTTTCATAACCACTGGTTTTCTTTCTCCCTCCTTTAAGCCCATTCTCCTTTCTTTTTATGTTTGCATCAATCTGAGGCTTTGCCATATCAAATGCAACCATGAATAATCCATCTCCTTCCGGCTCCTTGCCGTCTATGCCATAATCAATGATTGACCATAGGGCTTTTAATTGCTCGTCCTCCGGAAGCCTTTTGATTGCCTTTGAAAAGCTGGAATAAAATACCATACTTTCATTCGGCATCCTTTCTCACCTCCCTTATTGTCACCTCCACCCGTGGGTTTTCCTGATCTATGTAAAATTCATCGGAGAATCCTACAATCTGCCGCCATCCATCCCCCGGCAGCGTCCCACACTCCACAAGTGCATCCTGAAATACCTTCCTTCCAAATGACGATATATTGTCCAGGTCGCGCCGCCGGTCCTTTTCAAACCACCGATATTCTATGTACACCGGAGGCTTGATCCTGGTTTTCTTGAGGCAGTCAAATATTGCTGCTTTACAAAAATCCTGATTAATCTCTTTTATCCGGTTTCCATATGCCCGGTTGGACCTGCACGCATTTATGTAGTCATTCAGGTTGTCCAGCCTTCCGGGAATCGTGATGTAATATTCCATAATCTCTCCATTTTTCAAAGGTTTCCTGCATTTTCAACCGCTTATACAGGATATCCCGTCCCCTCCCTAATTCTTTCCAGATGTATTCCATGAATTCTTTTTCCTCTTCTGCAATCCAGGGACGGGGCCTGTAATAGCCAACGCCTGCTTTGATCACGCAGTCTCCGTTTTTGTTCGCCGCATTAATGATCCGTTTTAATTCCCGATCCACGACAGGATCAGCCGGCCTTTTGATCATCTCTGGTTTTCCATGTCCAATTCTTAAAAATAAATTTTCTGCTTCCCTCATGATCCTCCTTTCTCCCCGCCGAAGCGGGGAAAATTTCGTGATATATTATTTAATAGGCATAGTACCCATTAAAGCCATGATTTGCCAAATTCCCTCCGGAAGTCCTCCCGGCTGCCGATATTCTCTTCATAGTGCAGCTGCGCTTCCTGCTTCAGGAAAAGGTCAATCTTCAGGTTTTCCGGAGTCCTCTTGAAATTCACCCCATTCGGATGCAGGTCAGGCCGCAGTGGTACCACAAACCCGTATTTTTCTGACTTCTTTCGGTTCGCTCCGCCGAATATGTGGTGACGCTCCACTACTGGTGATCCGGTAAAAAAGCAGTGATCCATGTCATCTGTGAGTGCGCTCGTAAGCCGTTTCATAAGCTTTCATCATCCTTTCCAGTTCGTCCGGTGACATAGTCTCAATATCCAGATCCTTCGCCTCTTGCACCGTCCCGTCAATTAGAATGCTCATCTCTTTTGTGTCGTAGGTGTGGGAGCCACGATAGATCTGATAAATGACCATTTCCGTGTCACCATCGGTATAGCAGTCTATTGGGTCACAGTGTAAAAGCTGCTGTTCGGCCATCTTTTCAATCGGCACATTGCTGTGGATCACCACCGGCGAATCATCCAGAAATTCCATCTGGCCGTACCGGCAGATCAGCATATTTTTACACCGATTCTTTGATATTCCGATCACGTCCGCTATTTTTCCGACAAGAACGTGGAAATAAGCGTTTGCGTCCAGGGATCGCTTTTCTCGGTATTTCTCGATCTTGATCCTTACCTTCTGCCCGGAAAGTCTCTGAAAAGCTTCCCGAGCGTCCTCGTTAATCGATAGGCTGATAACCTGTCGGTGATCCGTGGGGCGCTCCAGAAGGGCGTCAAACATCCCAGTGAAATTATTTTTCAACGCCGCACTCCTTCTGGAAATATTGCAGATATTTCTTGTCCGTGATTTCTATGTAGCGCTTCTGCGTCAAATCAGATAATGCTTTCACACGATATCTATCAATGATCTTCTGACTTGATATCCCATTTTTTTGCAGGTAGTCCATCAGGATTTTTACGTCATTTGCACCGATCTTTTTGCTGTCGTCCACGGTCTGACTGTATTTTGTCCGGTCTGCGGAAAAGTACACATCGGCCCCGATCCCTAGCTTTTTACAGGCTACCGATAATGCGTCCGTCTCGGCCATCTTGTAGCATTCGTCTGATACGTAGACTCCGGATCGTTCCTTCGTCGCCAGCTTACTGCCGCCTGATCCGGTGATGGGCTTTGACCACTCGTCACCTACTTTGATGTATAGCTCCAGATCTACAAAGGCGCAGGTCTCATCACCTATCGTCTCTGTCCACCTGTCCGTGACCTTTGTCCACCAGCCGATCCCGCAGGGGCCGAATTCTTCCGTCAGCTTTTTGATTCGCCACATAGGATTGATATCGGTCATCCCTTTCAGCCGGCCGGCAGAGATAGATTTCTTCGCTTCGACCGGAACTGACCGGACACGGTCGTAAATCTCCATCTTCTCCATAACTTCACCTAATCCTCAAAGATTCTGTCTGTGATAATTCAGCCCAGTCCGCTTCATTTTCTTTTATGTATGCCAGTGCTGCTTTTTTATCCAATTTAGGCTGCTGCTCAATCCAGAATTCTGCCGGAACTTTTGATTCATCCAATATATTCAGGCTTGGCGGATTTTTCTGAATACCGAATCCGAAAAGAGGTGTTTTAAATTTTCTCTTCCCGGTGGCGATCATAGCGCCTTCCAGTGATCTTTTCAGACGGTCGATATTATTCTTTATAGTCGCTTTTTTCTTTGTCATCCTCTGGATTTCTGTGTCAAGACCAGTGATATCCATTTCCATTGTCTTAATGATTTTCGCGTATGCTTCCGCCTTTTCTTCAAATTCAAAGTCCAATCCTTCCATTGTGTCCTGAATCATCTTCTGATCCAGTTCTGAATCCTCTGCCATCATCAGCAGCTCTAAAATTTCCCCGGTGATCTCGTAAAGTTTCATATTTTCTTACCTCTTCCTCTCTATAATTTCTCGCCGCCCTCGCAGCGACAGAATGGGATTTTTTCATCATCATTTCAATTTCATCCATTGTCTTTACCTCTGATTTGATGTATAATCCTCTTGTAATATTTTTACCTTGGCCCCGTGGAACCCTCATTCCCGGGACTTTTGTAATTCAGCGCGGTATTGATGATCTCCGCCACATGCTTACCCGTAAATGTATGCTCTTTATCGCAGGCCAGAATCCCCATCATAGCGCCCTGAAACAAGGCTTTATCATAAATCGATCCAAAACAAACAGATTTTTTTGATTCCTGCACTAAGTTTTCCAGATAGCGATCGAATTCATCCTGCTTCATGATCATTCCTCCTTAAAATGCTTTTCCATCAAATCAGCAATCATCAGGTATTCTTCCACAATCTTCCCTTTTCTCGTATTTTTAACTTGATTCCGGAATTCTTCCAGATCACCGTAAAAGCACCCGCATCTTACTCTCAAAATTCCGTCTTTACATTTAAAAAATGTAGTAGTTCGATATTCTGTCCCAAATCCTTTTACAGTAGCATAATCGGCATTTCCGCAGACCCAGGCATCGCCGCAGACCTTGGCATCCCCGTAGACCCAGGCATTTCCGGAGACCCTGGCATTCCCGTAGACCCAGGCATTCCCGTAGACCCAGGCATCACCGTAGACCCTGGCATCCCCGTAGACCCAGGCATCGTCGCAGACCCAGGCATTCCCGTAGACCCAGGCATCACCGTAGACCCTGGCATCCCCGTAGACCCTGGCATTTCCGGAGACCCTGGCATTCCCGTAGACCCAGGCATTTCCGTAGACCTCGGCATTTCCGGAGACCCAGGCATTTCCGTAGACCTCGGCATTTCCGTAGACCCTGGCATCGCCGTAGACCCTGGCATTTCCGTAGACCTCGGCATTTCCGTAGACCTCGGCATTTTCGTAGACCCAGGCATTACCGTCATGACTCAGATTTTCTTCTTTTTCTACAAAGCCTCCGAGTTCTCCTTCTTTTACGTTTCCAAATTCTATCAGTGCTTTGATCCGGAATAATTTCTTTCCGAAAATATTTACGATGCTCTCACTTGTCAATTCAAATTTTTTCAATGTTTCTTCCTCCTATTCCCATCACTACCAGCCCCACCGCCGCAACTATGATCCCTCTGCCGGCATCCTCCGGCACCGCAGCAGCGCCGATCAGCACGGCCAGCCAGCCAAGGCCGGTGAGGGCTGTCATTATTTTTTCATACATTTCAAAATCTCTCCTTCCGTAAATTCTAATTTTGCGAAGATCTTGACCAGCTGCGGATAGGTAAAATTCATTCTGTCCAACTTATATCCCACCGCCCTGCCGCAGATCCCGAATTCATCGCCAATATCCTGCTGTGTGATTTCCTGACGGCGCATTTTATTGCGGATCAGGTCGGCGGTGTCCCTAGCCATGTATTTTTCACGTTTTAGTGTTGTCCTTGGCATCTTCCTTATCACCCCTTTCTTTCCGGCGCATTATGCCGTTGCCTCAAGATACGCCAAGTCTTTTACGGTTTCCAAGCGCTTCTTGCAGTCTTTATAAATTTCTTTTAGTCATAGCTTTTAATGCTGTCACCGCTTCTTCAAATGGTACTGAGAAGAATTCTCCCGATATCCGTCTTTCTTTAAATAATGTATGCATTTTATTTTCAATCAAAAATGAATCGTCTAACAAATCTGATTCATAAATTCTTGTGACGGAAATTCCAGAAGATGTAGAAACTTGCCTTGAACGTTTGCTTGTATCTTCCGAAACGCCGATTTTCACAAACTTGCCACTCATATCAAATACATATACTTTTTTCTTTCTTTTCCTATCTTCGCTTCGCTTTAAAAATTGACTTATGTGTCCAGACTGGATTAAGAATTCCAGGTATCCTGTATTTTGTCCATAAGCGTAGCTTTCTCGGGAATATGCTTTTAGCAGTTTGTATCCACGTAAATCGTTCTTCATAAGAAATTCGCAAGCTAAAAGTAAAAGACTCTCTTTGTTTCCGGTATCTTTAAACCAGTAGTCGAAAGCAGTAAATCCGTTATCATAGTTTTCTTCAATCGACAAAATAATTATGTTATTTACATCTTCTATTAATTTTTTCTCTGCCACCTGCAAGCTGTCGCAGACTGCTTCATTGTTTTTGAGGTATACTAATTCGTTCATGCGCCCTCCTTCTTTTCGGTTTCAACGCAAAGCGAATATCCGCGGACAATACCAAGCACTTCCCTCTTTTTGTCCTCCGGAAGACTTTCGATCATTCCAATTAATTCTTTTACGTCTTTGCGTTTTTTGTCTAACACATTTTTGCGCTTTCGCAATTTATCACCTCCCTTGTATTGCTTGGTTATATAATATCATTACTAAGTTATATTGTCAATACTTTTTTATAACTCAGTTATGTTTTTTTATTGACTTTTTATTGCTACTGGTGTATTCTATAATCAGAAAGGAGGTACATCAATGAGTGAGCTTAACGAGAGAATAAGTCTATTAATAGATACTCTTGGAATTAAAAAGACAGCCTTTGCAGAGCGCTTAAATGTATCGCAGGCTTTTATATCTCAGATTTGCTCTGGTTCTAAGCAGCCAAGCGAGCGAACTGTCGCAGATATATGCCGTGAATTCAGGGTAAATTATCTGTGGCTCACGGAAGGAAAAGGAGATATGTTTACATCTACTCCTAAGACGATAGTAGATGAAATTGCAGAAGATTTTAAGCTAGATGAGATTGACAAGAAAATTATTGAAAAATATTTGGAACTTAATGACGAACAAAGATCGGTTATCAAAGAGTACATTAAAAGTATTTTCTCATAAAGAAAGCCGGGGATTTATTTCCCCGACTACTTTGTGAGATACTTCATCACATAGTTTAATATACGGTTTAAAAATTTTATATTATCAATTTTGTTGACCGTTTCAATTATGTACTTTTTATATTCATCTTTATTCATGACGCACCCCCATTGAGAAAACACGGTTAAAATTGTCTATACCTATTATCGAACATGCGTTCGTATAAGTCAAGATATTTTTGTGTTTTACCGTTGGGACATTATGCAATCATAATAAATAATATGAATATTTTTAAAAAAATAGCAGACACCACATGCAATAATTATTCAGACGAAAAGGCTGAACGTGAAATTAATTTAAAACAGCATTTAGCATACGAGAAAGAAATGCGACCAGTATTCAATAAATATATGAAATCTCTTGATTTTATAAAAAATAATTGGACTTATATTTATAAAAACAAGGATTATAACGGAAAATTGGCTAAACGCATAGAAAAAGAATGTTGGAATGCAATAAAAAAGTTTGAAGACCTACAAATCATAGATAAAAAATACAATAAAGAGTGTCTCAAAGGGTCAAAAGCGTTTACTCAACTTGCTATTCTGTACGAAAGAAGAAATGATTTTGAAAGTGCTATAAAGGTATGCAATAAAGCTATTTCGTTAGGCGTGGACGAAAGTCAAAGAATTACTAGACTATTAAATAAATTAGGAGGAAAATTATCATGAAAAAGAAATTAGTAACATTATTATTAGCCGGAGTTATTGCAATTTCCGCAACAGCTTGCGGAGGGAGCGAAGAACCTGCTACGGAAGAGACTACTGCGGATAGCGCAGAAGAGGCCGAAGCTGAAGAAGAAGTGACTTATCAAAGCATATTAGATGATTATACAAAGCAAATCCAGGATGCTACACCAGGTTTGGTGGAAGAGTATAATACGGAATCTGCCGAAATATCCAATGATCTTAACGCACTCGCCGAATTGTCTAACAGCAAAATCGAAGAACTTGCGGATATTTCGAACGCAGGGATTGAAGAAATGGCAGAATTAATGACTAAGAACGGTGATGAATATGATACATACGAAGAATGGGCTGGAAAGTTGCAGGATGTTTATAGTGATTACGCATCCCAGATCACAGATGCTTATACTTCATCTGCCTCTGGAATGAGTACAGAAGATATAATGAATTCGCTTGATTCTTTGCAGCAGCAATAGTCATTGACTAAATCCTTGACTAAACCACCACTTTGTTGACTAAAAACCGCCCCAGTGCTACACAAGTAGGACTCGACTAATCATTGATTAATTTATTGTGATGCAATTAAACAAATATAAAAACATGTGTTATTCTCATTGACAAATATAATAATATGTGTTATTATAATATTGTCAGGAGGGAAAGACGTGAAAAGTTATTCATCAAGAGAAGTCATTAAAATACTTAAAGCAGATGGATGGTATGAAGTGAATTGTGTCGGAAGTCATCACCAGTTCAAACATCCAACAAAGAAGGGAAGAGTCACTGTAAAACATCCCGATAAGGATATCCCAATAAAAACGCTTGAAAGTATTGAAAGACAGTCGGGGCTAAAATTTAAATAGCCCCTCTCTCCTGATCTATGTTATGGAGGTGCATGTATATGAAAAAAAATGTGGACAGATATTTTTATCCAGCTGTATTTACCTATGAGCCGGATCAGGAAATCTCTGTAGTATTTCCAGATCTTGATGTGGCTACAAGTGGCATTAATGATGATGACGCTCTTCTATCAGCAAGGGAACTTTTGGGATGTGTTATGTATGGCCTTGAAGAAGACGGTGAAGAAATTCCCGCACCTACTCCTTTAAAAGATGTAAAGATAGAAGGAAACGAACGTGCGGTATTAATTGATGCATATATGCCGTCTGTAAGAATGGCACAAAGAAATAAATCCGTAAATCGTACGGTAACGCTTCCTTCCTGGCTAAATGCGGTTGCCCAGGAGCACAATATTAATTTCTCACAAGTTTTACAAGAGGCTATTAAGGCGCAATTACATTTGGTTGAAAAATAAAAAGCTCAAAGAAAAACCGCCCCAGTGCTACCAACACTGAGACGGTCGATATCACCGGAGATGATACCTTAAGCGCAATTATATTTTACCATCTCCGGACAAATCATACAATAGGGAACATTTGTTTGGAGGGAATCATGAAAATTGAAAAATTGAAATCCGGATCCTATCGAATTCGGAAAATGTACAAGGGCGTGACCTACTCTGTCGTCACGGACTATAAGCCTACGCAGAGGGAAGCAATCAAGCTGCTGGATCAGGAAATGGACAAAGTCCAGAACAAAAAAATCCGAATGAGTTTCGAAGAAGCATCTAACCGGTATATTGAATCCCGCAGCAATGTAATCAGCCCAGCAACCGTAAGAGGGTATCAAAGCATCGTCAGAAACCTCTCAGACGGCTTCAAACGGCTCTTAATAACAGATATCACTAATCTGGACGTACAAACAGAAATTAACACCTACAGTGCCACTCACAGTCCCAAGACAACCAGTAACGCCAGCGGATACATAACCGCCGTGCTGGGAATGTATTGCCCCAACTTGACGCTCAAGATTAAGCTTCCGCAGCGGATTCGGAAAGACCCATATATCCCCACTGATGATGATATCAGGGATATATTGGATGCTGCATCTGGCACACCATATTACGTCCCTCTTATCCTTGCCACGTTCGGCCTGCGCCGCTCAGAGATATGCGCCTTGACCATAAATGATCTTGATGGTAATATACTGACTATAGATAAGGCTAAGATAGCAGATAGCCAAGGTAATTGGCATATCAAGACCACCAAGACAGTAGAGAGCACTCGAAAGGTATACCTTCCCGACGGCATAGTTGATATGATTCGCCATCAGGGCTACATATACAGGGGGCATCCCAACAGCATTGTGTGCTGGCTGACACGCAAAGAGAAAGAGCTTGGCATGGAGCACTTCAGCCTCCATAAGCTCCGCCACTACTACGCCTCAACCGCTAGCAGTTTAGGTGTCCCGGACGCCTATATCATGCAGGCCGGAGGGTGGAAGACAGACCACATTCTAAAGTCTGTATATCGCCACGCACAGGAGGGAAGAGTAGAAGAGATGCAGGAGTGCACGGCCCGATATTTACAGAATATCATCTTATAATTTTGTCACAGAATTTGTCACGGCAATCTGAGAACCGCATATATTCAGGGTTTTTGGCCTATTTTAAGGACTGTTCGACTCCCGCTATCTGCTATTGCGTATTTACAGCGGAAAAGCCCGGAAAACCGCATAAATACGCTATTTTTTTACCCTTAATCGGAAATTATATTTCTGTTTAGAAATTATATTTCCACTATTTTTTGTCACAGATTTTGTCACGGATTTTGTCACGGAGATGGTACAAAAAATTTAATTTTTTTTGCAAAAACCTCTTGACTATTCGTTACGAATGTTATATAATATAATCATCAAGAGGGAAAACAAAAGAAATTCAATTCCGGAAGGATCCGGGGAAAGGTGGAAATTATGAAAAAAACAATTTATATTTATGACAATGACAGACAGACAACAGGAGTTTGGGCATCCGAAAACCTGGTAAAATCATATAGCGGCGGTGACTGCGAGGAAATCACGGTTGAAATCCCGGACAGCCTGGAGCCTTATGAGACGGAAACAGGGGAAACAATGGTAAAAATGGGGGATTATTTTTATTCATTAGACGAATGTATGAGGGTAGACAAAAAGGATAATTTATACCTGAAATCCATGGAACCCGGCCAGACCGCGCGCAGGCTGAAGGTCAACAGCCGGAACGGTAGAAAAAGCCTAGCATTTACAAAATGAAAATGGAAGACACAAGACAGTTTTTTAAATAGGTGTAAAAATGCAGAAAAAAACAGTAAAAGTAATATTTAACCGATCCGGCGGGACGGCCGGCAGCGGAGGGATAACGAACCGGATCACCATTCCGACCACATGGATTAAGGAGATGGGGATCACGGAAGATCAAAGGGAAGTGAATATCTCATTTGACGGCGAGAAAATAATGATAGAAAAGGCATAAAAAATTACCCCGGAGCACACGCCCCGGGGTTTTTGCGGCAATAAATACAAAATATAGTAATCTACGGGTTACAAATCACTATCCTCCTTTCACTTTGATTATGTAAAGCTGGCCAGCTTACAGTGCGATCATATCCTTAAGGGTCTTCTCCCCGGCGATCCCATCCACGCCGCCGCAGATTCCAGGATCCACTTTTTCCCGGTCACGCTGGTAGTTTTTGATAGCGTAGATGGTGTTTGTCCCACACTCCCAGTCAAGAGTCAATTCTTTTCCATCTTTTCCTTTGTATCCGCGCGCTTTCAGAATCTCCTGAACCAAAAGAACATGCGTTCCGACTTCTCCGCTCTGTACCGTCTTGCACTCAAACATATAATTTCCTCCTTGCGTTGATTCTGGTGTTTCGGGTGCCGCTGATCCGCTCGCGCCCTCATAATCAGGCCGGTGGAATCGATGAGACGTACCGGCGATTTTATACTTTTTCCCGGCCACTACGCCACCGCCATTTGCCACCACCCCGGAAGCGCCTGACGTATTTCCTTCAATCGTGTAAAAATACCCACCGGACACCTGATAGACAAGGCCGGTATGAGAAAAGCGTGATCCATTCCAGAAAACAACCACATCGCCTTTTTGTGGGCTGATATACCGCTGGCCGGCTGCTTTGCTCTTTTCGGCCAGCGTGTCGCATGATATGTACGGGGCATGAAGCAGCAGCTTTTTGGCCGCTTCCAGACCATATGCCTTAACAAAACACCAGTGGATAAATCCGGCACACCAGTACTGTGCCTGGTAATTTCCCAAACCCCAATTGGCCAGATCACGCCAGTATTTCGTATAGTTTCCGCTTCCGGCGTTGGCGGTCTTGCTGTCCAGCTGGCTATTTGATTTCTTTTCCAGATATCCGTCCTCTGCCTTTGCGATAGCAATGACGGTATTCATATCGACTCCCATAGCTTGTCCTCCTTCCTCTTCGGCGTGTTCCTTGATCCACTTCACGCAGCACTCATGGCGGGACTGGAATTTTTTATCACCTACTTGATTGTTATTGCTGGTGTCTTGCTGGTCTTTTTTCAGAGACGCAAAAATACTGTCCGGCGTATATGGCTTAGCCGCACGGGCAAAAATACGTTTTGTCGGCCCCAGGCCGCCCAAGTGCTCGATTTCGCACCACATCATCTGCGCTGGGACGCTGGTCACGCCGTATTCTTCCGCTGATTTAATGTATTTTTCCATCAATTCAGCAAATAAAGCATCCTGGCATTCTTTTCCGGCATCTGTCGTAATAATCGCAATCAGGGCATTTTTCTGGGCGGCAGTCGGCGCCCATTTGGCAGCCACCCAATCCACTGATAGTTTTGATTCGATCCCGGCCGTATCCGCTCTTCGGAAGGCTGCAGGGTCTTTTTGCAGGATCATCTGACATAGCTTTCTCCCTTCATTTCCGTAATTCTGTGCCCAGCCTAGCGTGCAGGTCACTTCTTTGCTGCTGTTGGTGTGCGGCCCGGCATACGCATCATACCGGCGGTTCCCATAGATTTGCCCGCCTGATTCCACCGCGCCGATGATATTGGTCAGCACTTTCATGTTTTTGTCATTCATCGTGTCCCGCCTCCTTTTTCAGCATTTCTTCGTAGGGGCTTACATCAGACTCACATTTTTCTAATTCATCAATATCATGATCCCACTCGATTGCTATCGAATTTCCACCAAGTGCACGATATACGCTCATCATATCTTTCCAATTTTGATATTGACCGTAGCTTATTTTTTTTCGGATCATGTATTCCCCGTGATATCTTTGGAGCATGTAGCGAAGGATCATCATAATACCCTCTGATAATGCTTTCTGTTTTTCCTCTCGATCCGTGTCTTTTTTCTTCTGGTTTTTGAGCAGTACCCCTACCCACCCCACCAAAGCTGTTGCAATGATGGGGAGTAGGGTGTAATAAGTCTGCAATAAGACTTCCATATTATTCCTCCGTGGTACTTGAACTATCAGTCTTTTCTACAAATTTTGTAAACGCCTGATGCAATCCGGTGGAAGCCAATCCCATTAAGGCACCATATACCACAGATTCTATAGACGCTCCACTCACAAAAAAGTTGAGGATTGCGCCTAGTATCGCAAGGATTGTAGGTATGTATTTATTGGGGATCATTGTAAAAGTCTTTTTGATAAGATACCCCACAATCAGGCACGCTACCACTACTACGACTACAAAATATTCTGATAATGCACTAAAGTCCATAATAATTACCTCCGTTTCCTTTCTTTTTTACGTGATTTCTACAAAATACTTCCCGCCATCTTCACCTGGAATATTCTTCCCATCGAATTTCGTATTGTTTTTAACCGTCCGGTACAGCTTATCTCCGTATCGGAAGATAATCTGTGCTTTCTTGACCTTAACGTTATTCTCAACCAGCCACTCATACTCCGGGTACAGCTCCGGCACGGCTCCGGCTGTTTCGTCTGGAAGATTCTGCGCCCCGTGTACGGCCATCTGGCAAAGTGCCTTAAAGTATTCCGCTTTCACTGTTGACCACCCCCTCAAAAATCCTGTTCATGTCTACGTTCTCCTGCTCGAGTTTTTCAATTCTTTTAATCAAACTGTCCACATCCGTCTTATTTTCCGTGTATTCATAATTTAAATATTGTTCCGGGTGCGCCTGTATATCTTCCAGCGGCAGTTTGTCTGTCGGGCCAATGATCTCGTTGTAATCGTATTCATAATACGCCTCCGTGGTCTGGCCCTCGCCCATGTCCGGGAAGGATTCTGTTCCCTGCGTTTCGTTCAGGCAGATAAAAATGTAGGTTTTGTCTCCGGCTGCAACCGTCTTAACCGGCAACTGTGGTTGTGAAAATCTTGCTTTTTGCAAACCTTATCATCTCCTTTCAATTTCAGTATCCATTTGGGTATTTCATATTTTATCATATTGTGGTATAATATATTTGAGGTGATAAAATATGATTTTAACTAAAACATTTACCTATCGAGGAAAACAGGTAACTTATGAACAACTAAAACCACAATCACGCAAGGAAGTTGAAGTTCAATGTGATAACTGTGGCAAAGTGTTCCGTAGCTGGAAATTCCAACTTGAAAGAAACGGTCATCAATTATGCCAGCAATGCGCTTTAAAGCTAAAACAGGAAAAACCAATAATTCCCGGTCAAAAGTTTGGAAGATTGACTGTTGTTGGAAAATCCGAAAAAACTGGTTATTCCGAATGTGTATGCGATTGTGGTACAGAAAAAACCGTATATAATACTTATCTTCGAGATGGTTCAATCGTTTCTTGCGGGTGCTTGCGAAGTGAAATCGCAAGACATCATGCTGAAAAGTATTTGAGCAAATATCAGCACGGTGAAACTCACGGAAACTGGAAGGGTGGTGTTGCTCCAAAAAGGAATTGTGAAGAAAGCACCGCCGCATATAAAGCATGGAGACAATCCGTATTTCTAAACGCAGGAAATCGTTGCCAAAAATGTGGAGGTACAGATCATCTTGAAACTCATCACATTAAAAACTTTGCTGATTATCCAGAACTCCGTGAAACCGTTTCGAATGGTGCTTGTTTATGCCGTAAATGCCACAAAAAGTTTCATTCCATTTATGGGCTAAAATTTACAAACGAAGAGCAATTTAGGGAATTTATGAGCAATTAGCCTGTTCCTAGCGTTCAGATAAACTGAACCGGCGTTCGTACCGTTCCTGAGGTTCCCGCCTATGCGCCGTGAGTCCTTATGAGGGGACACCCCTCTTTCCCTACGGGAAATTCACCCCCATAGACCATTTTAATCACAGGCGAGGTAGCTCCAGTGCCCGTGCGAAAGCGCGTACAGGTCCAAGCAGCCCACCCCGGCACTCGAACCGTTCCCGAGATAGCCACCCTGCAAATACTCACGCAGCGTATCTGACCCCGATCCTCCTGCATAATATCGATCACATACGCCTTGCGTTGAGCCACTCCCTTCCGCAGATGGCCACCATGCAGCGGTATTTTCGTCAAGAGAAAGATCTCCGATATACCAGTCCACTGCGGTGCCGGTTGCGCTATTTGGAATCGTACCTGCATTTTTATAAGTAGATAAAATCGTTTCTTGATTATTTGAATGCATAGTTCCTTTTTCGGCTGTGTATACAGTGCGACTTCCATCTGCGTTTAGATACGCCACCGTGTCGCTTGCGACAATATAGCCACCGACAAGATATTCCCGCCCCTGGACGCGATATGGGTGCTTCGAATCCGTATTGCTCACCGGCGATCCGTCATGATGACCGATGACGCTATCCGTCAGACCGGCCACAGCGTGCATGGATGTCAAAATAATCGGAGCAGAAAATGTATCGTCATAAACGTGTGGCATTGTATTAAACGCTGCATCATCTGGAATATCAAGATAAATCGCCGTGTTCTCACTGTCCGGAAGCGCTTCTTTTCGCAAAACTTTCACATCGTCTGCGTATTCATGAATCGTTGCCTGTCCACGGTTATTATTTGCAGTTCCGCTGTTGTTCCCGCCATACCCGACCGAAACACACGTTCCGAGCGGTATGTTTTCCGCTTGCGCGTTTGTGACGGGGAAATAAGTGTGATTGTCCACGTTTTGAATGGACGCTTCATACTGAATATTCCAATTCGTAACGCCCGCAAAAAGTGACTGCGAATTTTTCGTTGCTCCTTTGATCGCGTTGAAAATGAATTGGAAGGTGTTTCGACATGCACCCGCACCCCAGTACCCTTCCCCTTTTTCCTGATAATTCGTGATCATGTTGTTGTGTGACTGATTACGCTCCGGTGGCAATCCCGGCTGAGAGCGAAGCTTTCCATCAGAGGCTTTCCCAGAGATGTAAGCCGACCCGATACACCACGGAACGGTTGTACCATCCGCTTTTTTACATTCGCACCACGGCACAAGTCCCAGATCCGTATGCGGCAGATCGGAGATCGTAATCAGATCATATTCGGCATTTGATGTGTCCCACGAAAACCAGAAACTCATCTGCATGGCTCCGACGTCCACCGCTCCGGTAGTCTTATAATCAGCAGTCCCTTCAATCGCCGTCGGTCTGGCCGTTCCGTCTGCGTCACGGATGTAATTAACGTGACACCACTCAAATAATGAGTGCTGGCCATTCAGGTAATCGTCCTGCCCCTCTACTGTGTCTGTGGACGGTTCAAAGACAAGTCCTTCATTGTCCAGCTGCTTAACACCTGTGCTCGTTGGATTTGTAGCGAATTTCCATAGCTTGGTCTGGTAGACCTTTCCGGTTCGGCGTAAAGCATAGTAATTTGCGATGGCATTTTCAAGCTGTTTTTGAGTGTCAGTACCTTCTACCGGAGTCACCATGCCATCACTTCCAATTCCAAGCACCTTGCCGGCGTTTTCTGTCCCCTGATCTTTTCTTACCGCTCCGATATCTCGCAGAGGATATTCCCCTTGCGGTGTCTGTATGTATGCCGCATAATCATTTTCAATTACTGCCATATTTAACCTCCTGTACTAAAAGTAATTACATGATTTTCAACTTTTGGTAGTTCTGATATATTTTCAATCGCTGTCCGTTCCGCCGCCTGTACCGCTTGCACCGCCTGTGCTGATGTATTTTGCACCATTTGCATCAATTGAGCAATCACATCCGACTGCTCTTCCGATGGCTCCGGTGTATCTACTTCCAGCCCCTGTAACACCTGTGCCTGTGCAAGAGTCGTATTCCATTCATTTGTGATGGTCGCATCGTCATTGACTTTGACTGCGCAGACAATAAACTGGACGCTTCCCCGGTATGCTGTGACTTTCCTTGATAGGAGCCACGAAAAAGTTATGTTATCGCCATCTGCGGAAACATCATCTACAATATACTGGTCTTTCTGTGATCTCGCATTTTGGTAATTAATCCTTATCTGGAGCTGTGACAGGTCGATATTGTCACCGACAATCTTCGGACACTGGAATTCCAGACGCTCTACTTTCTCATCAGATTCGACGCCCAGAAGCCGATAGGTGGTCGGTATGGAGATAGTCCTTGTTTCGGGATCAATGATGCATTTTCCGTCTTGCGCAGAATAGGGATCCACAGAATTATAATTTTGCAGTAATAATTCTTCTGCCGTCATATCATCCCTCCTGTCTTACCGTAACCTTTGTAGTGGTTATCATACTTTTATTTCGATCCATGCCGGTAAGCGACACTTTAAATTGCTCCCAAGTCAAAACGTCATCAGGGATCATACATGCGTTTCCCTTTAAGATTACTGGGTATTCCTTACCAAGCTTCCAAAATGATGCCGCAATCACCCGTCCATTCCACTCAGGCGAGAGCAGGAAATGCGCCATCAGATAATTTTTACTGCCTCTGACAATCCCCGAAAAATCGCAGGAGGGGTCTTTGGTAAGCTGCTGACCGTTGGCAATAAATTTAAGGATTCTCATTGTTGTTGCCTCCGACAAGACTGATTATATGGTTACTGACGGATAATTCTCCCGCGCTTACGGGATTCTCTTCCAGGTATTGATCTACGGCGGCCTGGATTTGTTCTGGGGTTACGGTGCCGCCGCCTGCACCATTTTTGCAGAGATAATCCAGGTACATCTCTTCCCGGGTAATCGGCTCTTCGGGATACTGTGTGGTGCTTTCCGCCATCACGGACAGGTATTGCTCTTTTCTTGTTACGGGATCAGGTAAATTCGCCATTTCCATTCCTCCTTTCAAGTCGTTGCAAAATACATTGCATGGATAAAAATTGGTGTGTTTGCGGGAATTGAAGTATAACCTGATGTTCCGGGGGCGATTGCCCGTGATGCTGTCACTCTTCCATTTGTGTTAACCCTAATCTGACACACCTGATCATCCGATGTAGTACCCTCAATTACAACCATTTTTGATGGACGGTATTGAGCTGCAAGCGTAACTCCAAGAGTTGTTTCTGTTGTGCTGCCAGCGATCTGGTTCGCTGTATTTCTAACTGCCCCAGACAACTCTACAAGATTACCAACCTTCTTTACTTGCATCGGATGCGCAGCAACGCTTTCGTAATTTCCAGTTAGGCTAAGTGTTACCCAACCAGTATCGGCTGGATCGGTATTACTGCTTTCCATTATCTCCCAATCCAGCCAATTATTTGTATTCGCGCTTAACACTCTCTTATAAAAGTCTCCTGCCGAATTGATTAATTGCTGTACAATTACGTTTCCGGAGACTGGTATTACATATAATGTAAACCCGTTGGTCACTGGTGCATTTTCAATACCTGTAGTGTAATCTGTGTTTGGAGAATAATAAATTCCCGGCATCTGGTATTCATTAAGATCACCATTACTGTCTATCAATTGAGCTATGCCAAAAATACTTTTCGGAAAATCGTAAATTTTTTCCTGATCAAAATAGATTTCAGAAACACTAAAATACGTCTGGCCGCCGAACATGTACCCGATATCACCGATTAATCCGACAAATTCTGGTTCATCCGAATTTCCGCGTGGAGAGTATTGGGCTATTGTACTGACCGCGCCTGTATCGTAATCAATCATTTGCAGGTAGATAGCCGATATTCTTTGACTGGCCGATACAATTTCCCTTGCAAAATACAGCGCAATAAATTTTCCGTTATAGCAAAAGGAAGACTGTGCGTTCATTTCGCATTCGCCGGCATATTGATCTTTGTATACATTTTCGTACTGTTTTAATTGACCCCAATTGGAATTATATATCGTAAGATAATCTGTATCTAAGACGTAATACCGGTTATTAACATCATCATATGATATCAGCCATTTTGCCCTGGAATTTCCAAGATCTAATGTGTTTTCCAACGCAAATGTAGAGCCATTCAAAACTGCAATCTTATTTGCATTAGTTCCGGTGCTTCCAGTCGCTACATAAATCTTTCCATCATCTGGATTGTATGTCAGATCGTTAGCATGTCCTAAATCAAGAGTTACTCTTTTGACAACTGTTTCGTAATCTTTTTCTAATTCGACCAAAATGCACGAATTATTATCACTATTAACAATTGCCATTAAAAAGTGCTGCTTTGTTGGAAGATAACACCCGCCCTGCAGCGTAGTGTATCCGCTATCCCCTGACAGCGTTTGGATCGCAAGTCTTTTTCGGTATATATCTTTCTTTACGGGCTTTCCAAAGCCAAATATATTTTTAGTTATTTCTTCTTCCAGCTGCTCACCTTGACTTGATACCGTTGTCTTAAGTGTTCCAACGTCAGACTGCATCTGTTGATAACCCTCGGGTGTAAATTGCGCTGCATTTTCCGCTGCCTGCTCTGCTGCTGCCGCTGCGTTTTGAGCATTTTGAGCATCTTGGGCGATCTGCTTAGCAAGTTCATAAAAGTCCGGAAGATCCGAATCTGAAATATCGGTATCAGTGCCAAACGCAGCCTGCTTGACCATCAAAATAAAATTTGCCGTAGCAAGAATATCGTTTCCATTCTCGATTACAACTTCGCAGTATACTCTTCCTGCTATTGCCGTCATATTCTGTGTAACATCACACACAACCTCTGTCCCGCTCAATTCCGCAGAATAAGAAAAACCTTTTTTATCTCGTTTTGTGCCCTGTACTTTTGCGGTTGATCCTGCTGGAATTTCAAATTCTCCAGAACTGGCATATAGATTAATATGTAGTGTCCGGCTGCCCTCATCAAACTGACTAACATTAATAATTGATGGCAACCCTCCTGGCACAACATCTAAATATATTGTTTGATCTATCATGTGCTCCCTCCTTATTTATAATAAGAAAGATTGATATATAATTTTTCCGATGATGGGCAAGAAACATTCTCATTTGTTCCGTAATTTGAAAACGTTACATTGCCATTCAAATCAATTCCTATGACCCAATGATTAATTCCATTACTCGGCATAACCTGACGAATCGGCGCGGGTGGCCACATGGATTCCGGAAGTACAAATATGGTTTGCTCTACACCGGGTGCAATGTCTATGGACGGCGAAACAATTCCTTGAATATCGACTCTGTTTCCGTCTTTTCGATACTTGAGGTTATCGTTTTCTACAAAAAAATCCGTCAAATTTGCAGTCACCCATATAGAAGATATTCCGCTTACCAGATTCGGCTGCATAGGGATAGATTCTTCTGTGGCTTCCGAAGTATCTTCTTCGTCAATTACCGTAATCACAGGATCAATACCGCTTGTCCTCATGAGGTATTCTCCAAGGGTTACTGTATATTGTCCTTCCGAAGCCCTAACCTCAATTTTAAGAACCCTGCTTTCCAGGTACATTTCGCCGTCATTGTCAATGACATACACGGTATCTCCGATCTGTAAGCCATCTGGAACCTTTTTTAATGTGACTTCATAGTTTTCTTCCATCTGGCTTGCTTTTCTAAGCGATGCAATAGCTTGCGAACACAGGGTTTTCTGGTTCGTCGAGGTCCCATTAAACATTTTGCAGATATATCCGGCATTCACACCTTCTTCTGCATATCTCCGGCTCCAGATTTTATTTGCTTCCCGGCAGAAAAGATATGTACCGGCCACATAAAAATTACCATCGTCATAAGTGTATCCATTTAAGCTGATGGGCTTATCAGCCCCCTCTGGAGTACCACCCAACACCTTATACCCTGTCGCCAAATTCGCAATGGACCGCTTAACAACGATTTTATCAATCTCCCGGTTCAATCTAAGGGATATTCCAGAATCTTTTCCTCGTTGTTTGTAAATATTAATATACCGATGCTTCAGTTCCAATCCTTCAATGTCAAAGCTGTATCCAATCTCAGCCCCAAAAGAAGACGCAATGCTTAAAAGCCTCTCAGATGCCGTGGAATCTGTATCCCAGGAGAGTGTCCTTGTAAGATTCGGAATCTCATTGATATGTATCTCAAATCCACTATCCTTCGAATACTTTTCCACGTAATACGATATGGGATATGCTTTATCAGCGGTATATTCCCCATACACATCATTTAGTAGATCGAGACCAGCATCTTCCGCATATACATAAATTGTGTTGCTGCTCGTGTCTTCTTCCGTGTCAATGATCGTATAAAACTCATCTGCATCATCGTAGCTGCGCATAAGGTAATTACCTGGATATGCCATATTTCTTGCTTCCGACAACGTATCTTCGTTGTATTTGAGGTCAAATTCAAACGTCGCTACGCCAGAGTCAACATCTTCTGTTTTTACGTCATTAATGATCCTGTATCCCTGCGGAAGACCTGTTGAGGCTTTTCCGAGAATATTTAGATACCGGTCAGAAAAATAAACAATCATAGGTATACCTCCCGATATCTAAGCGTTATATCAGGCTCTTGTGCAAAATCAGAATAATAACAGGCAATGTTGTTAACGCCTGGGTTAAGCTTAAAATTTTCCCAATTATTTCCAAGTGCGCCAATTCCGGGAGTTGGCTCATCATCGATCAAAATTTCCCCAGAGCTGCAGTCAATAGTTACTTTCTGTCCGTCCGAAAACTGGTTTTGGAGATTCACCCACCCGTTTACACCATATTTGTAAAATTTTACTCCAATCAAAGTATTCCGCACCATCGATGTGCTGGAAGCATATTTTGCAATAAACAGATCTACTTCAATGCCTTCCGCATCTGCGAGATCATCATTGGAATATTCGTAGACTTTTCCACCGATTGTAAAACGGAAATTGCCCCCACTCTTTTCCACCTTTGGATTAGCTGTTTTGGATCCAGATATTTTACTTGCGCTATTGCATGTGTAATTAATAGATCTCATAATCTGATCTCCCACTCGGAGTTCAGCAATAGCACTAAGGGATGCCCTTGTATTCTTTACAAACACAATTCCAGCAAGCGGTTTCTTTTCTCCGGAATCCGAATAACTGACTACAAACTGAGCCATTCCCAACTCTTTCGCGGAAAATGAGCCAAAATAATTTTTCCATTCCAAACAAAAGTTTTGTGCTCCTGCATAACCCGTCGAGTCCTCCGGAACAGCTATGTGTAGTCCAATTCCATGCCAGGATGTTCCGGTTCCCCAATTATCCCCAGTAACTCCCGTTCCTTTTGCTGTTTCTTGAATTCTTAATGTTCCATTCTGCACCATATTTCCGTAAAGGGTAGCCTGATTAAGAATCCAAGCTCCGGATCCATTATAAAATCCCTTATTGACAAGTAGCTCTGATTCGTTATCAACGTCTTCACCGTCTACCTCGGATTGATTTCCTGCCAGCAATGTAGCGCCATTCGATTCGTCAATATAAGATATATATCCATTATCACTGGTCATAGTCGCATCCATGGCCGGATAAGACGGATATGTTCCTTCATAATTAATTTCAATGACACCGTTGCTATTTGGTTTCGCCGTGAATTCCGTAACAGAATATTTAAATGGATCTGCGCAGTATATTTCGATTTCGCCAGTTACGGCATTAACCCCAGACGGAATATCGTCTAGCTTTGTTTTAGTTCCGATATAATATTTGTCCAACTCATCATTGAAAGAAATTTGAGCCTGTTCAGTATTCAAAATACCATTCAGCCGATTGAATGCTTCGCAAAATTCCTCATTTGTTTTTGCGATCAACTGATATCCGACAATTAACGTCCGTGGCTCATATCGTCTCCGCTCATACAATGATCCATCCGCAGCTCCAACTACCGTATCTGTAATTTCGGCAGAGATAGTTTCCCGGCCCGTGACGTATAGTGTTCGATAGCCGGGAATCTCTGATTCAATCCATTTTCCATCAAACTGCATGGCTTGAGCCGGAAGAGATACTGGATATTCCATATATTCTGTTGTATCCCGAAAATCATATAGCATTCTCAATACCTCCTTTATGCCCGTCCTGCAAGCCTGTTATTTCTTTGTTGTATCTTACTCAGGTCTTCTTCCATGTATGGTGCCGTCACTCTTGCGATTTCTCTTCCGTCAAGATCAACCGGTACAACAATGGTGATTGTCCTATTGTAGCTGTATGCGCTGGATAATTCACCCTGGAATCCTCCCATTCCTGCGATAGCAAGATTTGGAATATTTACAAGGTCTTCTGACGCATTCCAAGCCTGATTTATCATTGCCCTGATGCCGTTTACAAATCCCTCACCCATCCAGATACCTTGTTCATAGGTGACTTTTGACGGGCTTCCGATTTTTGCTTTTGCCGCAATCGCTTGAGCTGCTGCCGCTGCCATCTGGGATGCAATAGATTGCACTCTTCCAAGACTTGCTGCCATACCGTTTGCGAATCCAGCACCAATGTTATAGCCATGACTGTATGCCGCTCCTGCGGATGATCCTAAAGCTGACACCGCATTAGCAGAAATACTTCTGGCTGCACTGATTGCCGCCGCACCGCCCGAGTTAAGGCCGGAAGTAAACCGGCTCATTGCCGTTCTTGCCACTGTTGGGAGTGGATTTAACCCGGTTTCGATTCCATCTTTGATGTTTTTGGACATATTCTTTGCCTCTGAAGTAGCCTGCTTATTTCCAGATTTGAAAGCATTGACAAAACTATTGATTGCGCTCTCTGCCATGTTCTGCAACCCATTCAGACCAGCTTCCACGATATTGACCGAAATTACCATCGAGTTAAGGGAAGCCTGCGCTGATTTTGCATTACTGGAAATGGATTTCATCGACCCATTGACCGCCAGTAGTGCAGTTGCCAGTACAAGAGCGCCAGCGGAGCTTACTGTGATTGCGGCTCCGAACGCCACAAGTCCGGCAGACGATAGTAGTATTACCGCCGAAAAGGCTGTTGTTGTTGCTGTCAGAGCCAACATAATCGCACTCAATGCCGTAGCACTAGCTAACATAGTTGCCAAACCAGCCGCTGCCGCTGTACCTCCGGAAGCCACCAAAGGAAGGCCTACACCAAGCATTGTTACCGCTGCACCAGCAACCAGAAGCCCTGCGCCTAAAAGTGTAGCCCCGCCAGCCAAAAGCGTCACCCCTGCTGCTGCCACCAGTGCCCCAGCTCCTACTGCAAGTAATCCAGCACCCAAAACGATACTTGCCGCTCCGGCTGTTGCTGCTCCGGCTGCAAAAGCAACCATAGAAGCCCCAAGTTGTGCAATTGCTACTGCTCCGGACGCTCCGTAGGTAACGATCTGCGGAAGCACTCCTGAAATAATTGCCAGTGCCGCTGCTCCTAATACTGCTGCCTCGCCAACCAATGTAAGTGCCGCACCGAATGCTATTAATCCAACAGCTCCCGCTGTCAGCATCGGCCCTAATGCCGCTGCCAGCACCATCAATCCACCAAGGGCGACTACCATTCCGGCCATCACCGCGATAGCGGGCGTGCCCGCGCTGACAAGATTAATAGCTGCGGAAGATAAAATATACATTCCAGCTCCGGCTATTGCTACTGACGCCCCAAATGCAATAAGGCCCATTGATGCGGCTGACAGCTGCGTACCAATCAGTGACGCGCCATAAGCCAGTCCTGCTAATGCAGCCACCATACCGACCATAACCGCAACAGCTCCCGGACCTGCTGACGCCAATTGCATTGATGCCTGCGCCATGATATACAATCCTCCGGCAGCTAAAGCAATGCCGGACCCGAATGCAACAAATGCCGCTGCGGAACTTAATAATTGTTTGCTGCTTGCTGATGTATTTTGTCCCACTGTTTTTGTTGCATTTCCAACACCAAATAATTTACCAGCCAATCCGCTGATTCCTTTTCCGGCTAATTGCGTGATTGCTGAGCTAAACGCAAGCATACCGGGAGCAACTGCCTTTACAGCCTTAAATGCCATATATGCAGCCAAAAGTTTTGGAAGGTTCTGGATCAAGAACGCAATCTTGTCAGAATTATCCTCAAGGAATCCGGCAAATGTTTTCAGTGCATCGCCGGCAGTTCCAATGACGTCACCAAAATTACTAACACTTTCTGTTGATCCAAATGCTCCGTTTAAATCAGCGAGAGATTTTCCAATAGCGGAAAAGGCGTCACCAAAAGCAGCTCCCACTTCAGAAGCGACTTCTTTCACTTCGTCCCAGTACGGCTTTATTTTATCCATCCCGGATGTGAGTTTATCCGCGATCTTCTGCCCGTCCAGCTCTCCGACCTTGTCTACAAGTCCGCTGATAGCATCAATACCGACCTTTGACAGTACGTCAAAGGCGGGTTGCAGCTTATTGGATAGGGTTTCAGTAAGACCGTCCATTGCCTGATCTACTGTCTTATATTCCGTAGCAAGCTTCGTAAAAGCGTCATTAGTTCCAACTTCTGAGATGGCATTAAAAAAATCTTCTGTTGCCACTTTACCGTCTTGTACGTCTTTAATCAGCTCTTGCGTAGATTTTCCCATTGATTTAGCCACAGCCGCAATGCCAGCCGGGGTCTGTTCGATCAACAGCTTAAAATCCTCCCACGCAACCGTAGGTTTTGCAGCCATCTGTGTTGCCTGCTGAGACAAGGTTTTCATGGCCTGTGAGGGATTTTCCGCCGCCGCTGCCAGACCGCCAAAGCCTTTTACCAGTTCCAGCGTGCTTTTTGTCCCGACTGCATCCAGCTGGGCAAAAGTAGACGCCATATCGGACGAACTGTAAATGGTCTGCTCCGCGAAAGACTGCAGCTCATCTTTAATGTTTTTAATCTCATCCGCAGATTTTCCGTTCATTTCCATGTTTCCCTGGAACGTTTTCCATGCAGCACTGGAATCATTGAGGCCTGTCACCACATCGCTGATTCCTGTTGTGATAGCATCAAAAGCTTTCTGTCCAACCCCCATTAGGACACCAAATCCAAAACCACCAGTGAGGGTCTGTTTGAGATTATTTGCAGAATTCATAGCGGCTTTCATCGCTGAACTGAAGCCCTTGTCCTGTGCCGATAATATTGCTTTTACGCTATAGCTATCAGCCATTTCCCTCACCTCCTTTTGATTTCAAGAAATTAATCACACCGGAAAGCGGATTTTTCTTCTTCGATCTTGCTTTTTTGATTTCCTCTTCATAGTCGTAAAATTTATTAAATCTACGATATGCAGGTTGAGTTTTATTTTTTCCGACCTTTTTCTGAGCTTGTACGGAAAAATTAAGAAAAGCCTGCAGATGATTTCGGTAATCCAGATCCACGTTGCGAAGCTTTGCTGCTTCTAACATGATCTTGTATTCCGGTATTGTAATCCGATCCACTTCTGCAAGCGTTCTAATCCCCAAAAACCTCATACAGCAAATCGCCGCTTCCCGGTATTGCTCTTCAACGGTCAATTCTGGTTCTTTTTCAACTCTTCCAGATTCTCCATGAATTTCTGAACTTCTTTCTTGGTACAGTTCGTTTTCGATAAAAAATCCATTACCGTATCAAAAAGATCATCGATATTGGTGTTTTCGTCCTCGATGTATTTTTCGATATCCTGACGGGTAATCCTTGGGTCGCATCCCTTGTTAGCGATATCGAGTATTGTGACAATAGCTTCCACATCACCATCAATGAGTGATGCAATATTGTACTGTAATCCCAGTTCACGCTCCTGCTTGGTTTTCTCATCCACAGATTTATAGGTTTTATTAATATCTCTGAGGAATCCGAAGCCAAAATTAAACTGGTATACCGTATTATTGATTGTTAATTCAAACATTTATTTTATCCTCCTGATTTTTGTCATACAGCCTTTTTAGGCGTGTCTGTGAATGTATATGCTGCCACTTCCTGCTGCTCAGCAGTTACAGTCACATCTCCGGTAGCACCAGAACCGTTAATACCAAAGGTCAGGGATACTTCGACAAAATCTTCTGCGCTTGAAGTAATAGAAATCTCAGTGATATATCCCTGGAAATAGGTTCCGGCAAACTTATTTTCTCCTTCTTCCGCTGGTTCATCCAGATTTGCTTCCCAGATTTCGATTAATTCATCATCATCCATAGCTGCTTCCAGTTTGGAGATCATAGTATCTCCTTTTGACATAATGGAAGTGGCTGTAATCTCAATCTCAGCAGTTCCAGGAGTACGGATGCTGCCATCTTTTGTTGACGTTGAATCCGCATCCTTACTCTTTGTTCTCTCATTTTCTGTCGTAAATGCAATCTGCGTACCATTCTGCGTAGATGCTTCAGACAGAATTCTGTATAAATATACCAATCTACGTCCAGAAACGGCTTCCGCAAAAATTTGTAAGAATCCTTCTTTGCTTCGCTTCATCTTTATACCTCCTAAGAAAATTTAAACTCCACTTCTAGCAATCCATGTAAAAGTGGAGTTTTTGTTGTATTATCTGGTAATATCCGTTGTGTTACACCTCTTACGTCCCACGCATAATTTGCTGTGTGAGTCAGGCCATAACACATCTTTTTAATATCTAGTAACATTGATGATACGGTACCGCGCTTACCTGGGTCAGAATGCCACACATGGATAGTCTGATATACATCCCCGAATACTGCGCTTTTATTCCGATCATCAATCTGTTGACTATCAGCCAAAAAGATAAAAGGGTATGGCGTGTCTTCCGGCGGGAGGAATGTATCGTACACATCATATTCACTTTCTTTTAATTGGCTAAGTAATGCTGTGAATAATTCTTGCTGTGGATCCATTCCATCACCTCACTAACTCATTCATATCCTTTCGGAATTGCTTGGATTGTTTCTCAAATGCAGGCTTCATATAGGGCTGCGCATTCATAAAGCGTGTCCCAAATTCAACATACGGTGCATATTCTGCTGTTGGTTCAACCTCTGCTATCATTCCTCCGTCGGTAATTTCAAGTCCGATGCTTCGTCTTAATGTTCCTGTTGGTGGAACAAATTTTTTTCCTTCATAATGCCCTTTGAAATTTGCATTTCTTTGCGCTTCTGCCTGCATCTCCGCTCCGTTTGTCTTAACAATTTTTTTGACCTCATTCAAATCTACATTTTTTCGGAGCTTTTTTTGCAGTTTTTCCATCCCAATTACAGTAAATCCATCGCTCATCACTGAACCTCCGATACTACAAAGGTCTGTTTTACTCTTAATCTCCTGGTATAGTCAACCTTATAAATTAGATCGCCAATACGTATCCGGTCAAACGGCTCTGTATAGTGATTTTGCAGCTGGATAGTCAGACTGCCTTGCATCGGGCCGTTATATACCAGCCTCATCATTTCTGAGCGTGTGTCCATCACAGATGCATATACTTCCATTTCGGTAATGGTTGGTTCTCCGTAATCACCGGTTTCGGTATTATATTCTCCTTGCGCAATCTTTCGGAAATATACTGGAGTGTCATATCTCATAAAAATCGAATCCTCCCCTTTGTGGCATCCTCCAAAGAATCAAGGTAGCTCTGGATATCGTCCATATATCCATCAAAATCATTGGAAGAGAAGGTAATGCTTTCGCCTTCTACACCGTGCGAACTCATGCCCTCCGATCCAATACGGTTAAATCTCACAACCGACACGCCCGTGACAATATAATCAAGCTCCTCGGGCGGGTCTATGCCGCCAAGAAGAGCCTTTAACCGTTTTGTAGTCTCGGAAATAATAAGGTTTAGTTTTGCATCCTGGGATGTATCGTCCTCAGAAATCCCCAGCAGAATTTTTAAGTTTTCCAGCATCCCGGATCACCTCCTGTCAGGACTTAACTGCAGCAACCACATCACCAGAACGAACGGCTTTAAAGTTTTCATCGGCCTCAACGACTGTCACATGATATCCGTTTGTGGTTTCAATTTCGGATACGCCGTCCCATCTTGTCCAAGTTTTTACATCCATTCCGTAAGTTACTGCTGTTGCGGCGGAAGAATTGATCTTGTATTTATACACCCCGTTCAGAGACGCCAGCTGCGGACTTACTGAGATTTTAGTCATTCCAGTCTCAGATCCTTCCTCAGATGTAACCGTCAGCGTTCCTAAAGTCTGAGTGCTGGAGTTGCCAACAGAAATGTATGCAATAGCATCAAGGTATTCTGCAAACAGTCTTACTCCCATGATTGCATTCAGTTCGGAGATAACTCTGTCGTAATTACCCTGTACATGGAATCCAATAAATCCAGTTGCCGGATCAGTGGTATATACAAGACCAGCTCTCGCAAACTCAGAGTCAGACGGATCAACATAGTAAGCCACAATGTTATTAAGTGGGGTAGCAATCACAGTGTTTTCCGGAATCTGAGAAGAGATAAACATGATATCTGCACCCATGAAATTGCGGACGTAATTAACTCCGAATGCAGTCTGCATAGTAATCTGAGCGGCTCCCAGATATTTATATACATCCAGTGTGTTTACCCAGACAGCAATTCCCGTAGCAGTTCTTCCCATAGTCTCAAATTTATTTTTTACTCTTCCGATAGCCATCGCAAAAGCCATCTGCCAGGATGTTTCATAACTGGTCAGAGATCCCATTTTCAGCATATCATAGAATTTCGTCATGACTACGTTCTGAAGATCCGCTGTAAATTCCTCGTCTGTCATTGCAACAGCAGCTTCATATCCTTTTTCTGCGATAGCTTCAATCGATACACCTTTTTTATATTTCTGGATTTTGATGGTATCGAAGTCTTTTTCTGTCACTTCGTACTGAGACAGCGGTACGATATCACCTTCTGCTACATCCCCAGACTGCAGCACACCAGAGGCTTCTCTAACTCTCAATACAGATCCATTTTCCTTCCGGATCATTCTGGCAATTCCCATTACATCCAGAAGAGCCTGCATATTTTGTCCGAAAGAAGTAACAAAGTCAATTTCTCTCGCCCTTACCTGAATCTGTGCAACACCTGTCATGTTTTCAGGAGCTGTAAAAACCTGCAAACCTAATTTTCTGTTTTTATTCATTTTTATACCTGCCTTTCAAATAATTCTAAGTTTTTAGCAATCATTTTCTGCCGTTCAATCGGGTCTTTAATTGCCATGATCTGTTTTTTGGTAATCCCGGTATCTCTTGATCCTGTCTTAGGAGTACCGCCCTTTAACTGGTTTTTAATCTCATTCTGAACCGCATCCTTGAATGACTTCGCGAATCCCTCGACTGCTGATTTTGTTTTTTCCGCATCATCGCAGACAAGATTCATCACAATTTCATCCGGAATAGAGATATTTTCATCTGCTAACATTTTTCTAGCTGTCTTTGCCATATCTCCAAGCGCAATTTGCTGTTTCAAATCAGCAAGTTCTTTCTCTGCTTTATCTGCACGGTATTTTTCCTTCTGCTCGCCAGTCATCTGCGCCAGCTTTTCGGCTTCGGATACTTTATCATCCGTCAGTGTTTCCCATTTTTTCTGGGCATTTGAAACAGCTGTATTAATAGCTTTCTGGATTCTTCTATCAAACTCAGCCTGGTTTCCTTCCATCTTTAAAAATTCATCAAAAGATAATGGTTCATTTTTTACTTCTTCACTCGCTGCGCCGGTTGCGTCTCCGCTTTCTGCTGCAGATCCACTCCCTTCACCTTCTGCGAAAATCTGTAAAAAATATCTATTTTTCATATTGCTTTCCTTTCTGCCCCAGCCCGTCCAAAGTCCAAGCCATTGCGATAGTTTATCGACGATTTCGGTCAAATGATTTTTACATATTCGGGATATTCGTTTGCTATCATGCAAACCCCAACAAAAAAGGAATCCACCAGAGTTTTTGATTTCTCTGAAAGATTCCTGTAATGTATATCAACCTTTCCGGAAGATATTTCGTATTCGATTTCATCCTCCGTCAAATCTTCAATAGATTTCACAAGAGTTCTCATAAGAGCAGTCACGCTAGCGCATACAATATCTTTTCCATATTCCGCATAATTAGCATGACCTTCTATGGTTATTCCGTCCTCTCGGACGCTCACTGCAATCAAATAGCATCACTCCTTTGCTGTCCCGGTCATTCCCCGCCGGTGGGAGATGTAAGGATCACCGCCTCTCTACTCTGCAAAAATCCAGTCTTCAGCCAACATGTCAGCTTGAGAAGCAAGCCACCCCATCTGTACACCTGATGTCCCGACAAAGGCGATAGCCATATTTCCGATGGCTTCATGTTCACAATTCTGTACACTTCCGTCCGATGTAACATAGCTAATGTTCCTAGCCAGTTCGATATGCTGGTTTTTCCCGTTCCAGCCCTGGCGCTTCATTTTAAGTCCGCGTTTCATGTACTTGATGGCATCACCAAAGCTGAAAGTCGGAGTTCCTCCCAATATGGTTGTATTTTCTTCTGTAGCCGGGATCCACTCGTCAGACAGTATATTTGTCAAGGTATACTCAACACGCTGCGTTTCTCTGATATCAAGCAGATCCTTTCCAGTATCCGAGTCAACCGCCCGGCATTTCATCATAATCGTTTCTTTTTCCGGATCCCAATACCAATAGCCTCCCCATGATGGCAATTTCATAGGAGTACCTGCCTTCATATTCTTTAAAGCTTCTGCAAATTTCATATCTTTCACCGTTCCTTTCTTAAAAATGGGTATAAAAATACCACCGGCCATTTCTGACTGGTGGTATCTATGATACTTTTTCCCAAATATATCCGCCATATCTCCATCCTTTACGAAGTCCGATAGATATTGACCGACTGCAAATACCAGTTTGCCTTTCGGCCTCTCTTATACTCGGATACACAGCAATCAATTTCCCGTCAAGAGTTAATTGTTTTACTACTATTGATCCCTTGCAGTTTCTTCTATGCTTTTCATCATTTAACCCTGTTTTGTAGGCATGGATATTGTTTTCTTGATATGTATTCCACTCAAGATTTTCTGCTCTATTATCATGCTTATCCCCATTTATATGATTAACTGTTTGCTTATTCTCTGGGTTCGGTACAAATGCTTCAGCAACAAGTCGGTGCACATAACAATTCTTTCCGTTGTTGTTTTTATAAAGGATTGTCACAATATACCCTGTCTGCTTTCCTTTATCTATTCTTTCATGCAGTGTCTTTATTCTTTCCGGGATATATTGTAATTTTGAGTGATTTTCCTTATATCTTCCAAGACTTTTAACTCTCCCGAAATTACTCACTTGATACGATCCCTCATATCCTCTAACATCCTTCCATATTTCTTTCATTTTCATTACCGCCTTTTCGTAATAATTGCCTTATTAATGGCGCCGAAGCAATTAAGGCATATTGCTTTCGGGAGCTACCCTATCGACGCCAAGAGCAAAAAATAACGCCTTGCAAAAACAATGCGTTAAAGTCCATCTATTGTTGTATTGTATTTTCGCTCGATTTCCGTTTGGCTTTTAATCTGCTCCATTCATCGGTTGCGCTACCCTTACTAAGATAATCCAGCTATTCCTCATAGTCTTTTCTATCATCATAAGCAGAAACCGAGCATCGACAAAAGGGTGTAATGGTGGAGCATTTGTCCCTGGCATCATCTTTGTCACTTTAAAATGCTTCTCGTTGAGCTTTTTACAGATAGGGCATGCTGTACCCAGCGCAAGAAATATGTATTCGTCAAATCCGTTCCGCTCAAAGGACTGCTTCTGCGCTTCTGTTTGCACTCTTGCAAGCTCCGTAATCATAAGGCGTTCTGCGTTAAATTGGCTCACCCCGAATCGCTTCCGAAGATGCATCGCCAAACGCCTCGGATTGTGTCCTTGTAATATACCATTCTCCAGAAGACTTTCCAGTTCATTCCGCAACATATCCTGATATAGCCATATTCGCTGCGAAAAGGTTGCATTATAAAACGATGAATTCACAATAGCTTCTGCTTTTTTAGGAGCATTCCGGACAGTCATTCCAAGTATTCCGGCTTGCCTCTCAAGCTCAGCTCTTGCTTTATCATCAAGGATTTCACCAAAATATTGATCCATCTCGTTAAATCCAGCTACCAATTCAAGCCCGATGTTAGCCATCAGGAGCTGAAGCCGATTAACCCGCATCGTCAGGTTGTATAGCCGCATCTCTGCATTGGCCTGTTCTGAGAAGTTCTTTTCTTTGACGTATTTCTTCGCCTTGCGCTCATATGCTTCTATATCTACTTTCGCCACTTTCTTTTTGGCGTCTGCAATGGTGATTCCTTCTTTTCTGGCGTATCTGGCATAAAATCCTTCAATTTCTTTTTGGATTTCGGACAACATATCTTTGTAAATTGCCTCTATTTGTTTCCGGTATTCTCTTTCATCTTTAATCCTTTTTTTGTAATTACTCTCTTCCCTCTGCTTCCAATACTCCTGGCTGGTCATCTGCCGCACCTCCAAACATCTGCTGCATTACAGCGTCCTGTCGGTTCATATCCTCAGTTTCCATTCGCTCAATTTCCTGTTGTACATTATCCACAACAGATAATACTTTAAGCTGTGTTTCCTGACTTACGATTCCAGCCAAATTTCCAGCAATCTGTGATTCTTCCAACAGGTTTGCAGGATAATTAAGGGTAAACTGATATCGAATCTTTACCCAGTCATCTTTCTTCATACCGCTGACTGGATTAGAAAAGATCAGCTTATATCTCCGGTTCATGCCGGCTGTAAACTTTCTCTCTTTAGTCTTTGCCAGGTTACTCATTGCCAGCAACTTATATTTCAATGCGATTCCAGAGGAAGTACCGAAGTTTTCATCGGAAATATTAGCTACCATACTGATCTGAAAGATCAATCGTTCCAACCGGTCTATCAGATGCTCCTGCGTCTCATCTCCATTTGGTTTTTGAAGGAATTCCACGATTACTTTTTCTGTGTCCCCATCAAAATTAATAATACGATCATCCCGGATATGCTTAATTTCATCTTCGTCAAGCAGTGTTCCAAGGACTTTCAGGTATGCGTCAGCAAAATAGTCTACATCATTGGCTTTCTCACTGATAGCTTTGTTGTAGGCATTAATCATGGTCAGTACAGACTCATAAATGCCTTGTCGCTCAGCGTTTTCAAGGTATTCTGTGGCTGGTACTCCATCAAAACCATGTGGATGCTCATATTCCGGAATAAATGTAAGTTTTCCACGGATTTCAAAGTATTTTACCGTGGATTCATCAGACACGCTGCCGTGTACTACGTTATCTGTGTCAAGATAAAGCCTTACAAAATAACGTGGATTTTGCAGTATGGAATCATCGTAAATCATGAATGCTTCTATTGGCGTCAGGTATGTGATACCAATCTGGCCATTTTCGTCCACGTAATACATTTCGTATCCACTACCAAAAATACTGCAAGTTTTGGATAATTCAGCATTATTATCATCCTGATTATTATACTGATCCAGCAATTCCACATAATTTAAAACGGCTTCGTCATCGCTCTGCAGCTTAATTGGATTACCAAGAAAAAAACCATTCATGGTGTCTGTAATGTATTTGGCGAAATTAACAGCAATACGGTTATCCGGCTTGTATGCAGGTTTGGGCGGCAAGTGAAATATCGGATAGTCTGTCATATATGCGTCCAGTAATGGCTGATATCGTGCAGACACTTCGGTGTTATGATCTTCGATATATCCAGATAATACATTTTCGTCGAGTATTTCATCGTCTGCGATCCGAAACATTTTAAATTCCTCCTTTCACCCTGTGATATTTCGCCTTCGTCTCCATTTTTCTCAAAAGGCTCGCTGCGGAGTCCGGGCTATCGTCGTGCTCCGCGAACTCCGAGTAATCCAAAATCTCATTGATGTACTCTGGATCTGTATCTTCCAGCCAGGTAATATTCTTCCAGTTACTCCGCAGATGAGTCGATATCTTCAAGAACTTGTTCATGGATTCACTGTATGGATCCACATGATACCCGAGCCCCCGGAGCTCCTTTGCTAAATATCCTTTATCTGCGTTTTTCTCGCAGGATATTGATCCTGCTCTAAATTTTTCATGAAAGATACCGATTTCATCCAGACAGTCATCCACGTGCTTATTCCAGCGTTTTCCAAAACCGATAATTCTCCCATCGGGCAGCTTCTTCATGATTGTGTAGGCCGTGCTATCTTCCCCATCATACGCAGCATCAATATGAGCTATTCCATCATAAATAAGCTGTACATCTTTCGTAAACTGCGGATTCTGGAACATAGCATCTTTATCTGCGATATGCTTTAACTCATAGTTTGCGGCAAAAAGGCTGTCTGACATAGACTGCCGGAGCTCTTCCAGCTTATCGCGTGTGATCAGGCCCGTGGAATAGCAATCGTATTTCCGTACATTCGGCATAATCGAAATTGCATCTTCCTTATGCCACGGTGTTCCTGTATTGATAAAACGGCCTCCACGGTTTCGGATATTCTGTAACTCCATGTACTGGGTCTTTGTCCTCTCCCGCTCCGCCTTACTGATCCGGTCTTTAAGATTGACGATATCATCCGTTATAACAATATCTGCATGCTTTCCGGTAATGCTGGTACCGATTCCAAGTCCGACAACCTGAGACACACCTTTTGTGGAAGTACAGAGGTTTGTATGAATCTCCGAATTATTTTCTCTCAAAAACTGAAGTTCTGTGTCATATAGAGTCCGGACAATCTGCTGCATACATCCGGCTTTCAAAATCTTCTGTGTCTGGATCAGAACCTCTGTCACATCGTCGTCCGTCTTCCGGAAGAACATTACATTTTCATTTGGATTGATCACCGTATGGATGGCAAGGAACAGCGACAGATCCGTTGTCTTATACGATCCGCGGTGTGCAAGGAGCGTCTGATCTTTATCGGCGTAAAGAAAAGACCATAGCCACTCATTATGCAGAGTAGTAAGGTCCTTGAATCCTACCCAGTGTCCAATTTTATACGGCTCATTCCACAGGAGGTCCAGAGCCGCTTCTTTTTCGGCGTTCAAAATATGCCTCCATTTCCTTTATGGAATCATCAATTGCCGGAGTCTTAATATCCAACTTATCATTCCACATACCGAGATGCCGCCCGAGAAGCTCCAGAGCTTTCTCTTTATCATTCAGTTTTACTTCAATGCCATTTGCTCCTTCTTTGATACCAGCAATTGCGCTAATCTGCTGATCAGAAAGATTATCTGTCGATTTTATAATCACTGTACTGCACACACCATTGCTTCGAATTTCCATATAATCAGTAGCTCGCGCAAATGCGATAGCCGCCAATTCCTTGACAACCATATCCTGTGTCACTTCCGTGCGTTCCTGCCGGTCCTGCATGCGTTCAGAAATATATTCCTGGACCTTAGTATTTCTTAGCAATTTACTGCCATTCACAGCAGCCGTCTCATCTTTCTTCACAGACGGATAAGCCACCCGGTAAGCCCGAGTAGCATTTAAATCTATCAAATATTCATCTGCAAATAATTTTTGTTTTTTCGTCATTCAGGCTCACCTCTCTTTCCTGCGTAAGAAAAGCGCCCACTTATGCAGGCACTAATCAAAGGGATAAGTAAATATAAGGAGAAACTAATGAATGAGGGAATCGGCGGCCAGCCCGTGGCAATCAGACCAGCCGCCTAATCAGGAAGTCAGGACTCGAACCTGAACCTATCCTTGCCGCTCTACTCAGCGGATTGCTCTGCCCGTTAAGCTACCTCCTGTAAGCCGGAAGGGGCTCCGGCTGCTGTGGTTCTTTCGCGGTAATAATGGAGGATATTGCTGGCATTTGCCAATAATCACCGCGTGCCACCAGCCACAGCTAAGGCGATGCAGCTCCCGGCCTTTGACAACCGGGAACCGTTAAGGAGTCATAAAGTTATGGAATTCGTTTGCCATTTAACCCAAATATAGATTACCAGATTATTTACTCGCTTTCTATCGCTTTTACTCGCTTTTACTCGCTTTTTTTCAATCAATCCTTAAATTCTTAAGCGCACTCGAGTGAATTTTATGGATCCATTGCCAGCTATATCCCATTTTCACAGCAATTTCTTCCCACCCCATATCCTTTATGTAGCGATTAAACAGAACGTCAATTTCATTTTCGTTTCGCAGACGATCTATATGATCGGTGATATCGTCCAATTCCTCCAGCGCCGATTCCTGCGCTTTCAAAAGACGCATTTCCAGACTTTCTTTTTTTGCCATATATTCAGACAGATCGCTTGTCCCAGATCCGTGCGGCATTCCATCTTGAATCAGTGACGGGCACATTTTATCAATTTGTAGTTCTTGGAGTAGTCCTCTGATCCTGTCTATTTCCCTGAGTGCTCTTTGATACCCTTTCAAATATTCTTTTTTCTCTTCATTTTCACTCATTCTATTTTCCCATTCTCCCTTTCCCATTCTTCCCTATCCCAAAATTTCCCATTTTCTGTCCCTTCGACTACAATACATATTCCATCTTCTTTTTTGTCCTTATCGTATATATTTTTTACTTCACGTTTTTTTATTGGTATAAATTCATTTATGTATTTTTCTACAAGCTTCAGTGCAGGAAAATTTCTTCGGATTTTTTTAACCATTTTCTCTAATTCATCAAATGTTAATTTCCTATCCGCCAAGACCTCATTTGCTTCCCGAATTCTTTCTCTGTACTTCTTTTCTCTTTCTTTTGCGTTATTCAAATACGATCTTGATATTTTTTCTATATTTTTTTCATAATCTTCTTTCTTCCCGATAAAAAACCATCCGCTTCCAGATCCTATATTCAAAATTGTTTCATTGTCCATTTCTTGAATTACTTCATTAATTTTCATTTTTACTTTTTCTCCCTTTCTTTCTTTCGAACTTAATGCATCCGATAGGACTGCACCCGCGCCGCTTCCCGGTTTTTCCGATATAATCACAAAGAACTCCGTTGAATTCATTTACATTTCCTTTCGATCCGCTGCTACCAATAGTGGAAGAATATTTGCAATATAGACAGTAATTTTTCTTTTGCTGATTGATCTCTTTATTTGTGACGTCCTTCCATCTCTTCATAATATTTCCTCGCCTCTCTTACCACTACATGTTCCTCTGCCTCTTCCTCCGTGATCTTCTCATACCCGTAGATTTCCGCTTGGCGGTTGTAATGCCGGGTATACCATTTTAAATAATCCCTGTAATTTTCATTCACTTTTTCTCCTGACACTCCAAACACCTCCTTCTTCTGCTCACCAGCGTACCCTTTATCATATTGGCGCTCCGGCACCCCGGATCCACGTAGACGGCAATCGCGCCGATACTTTTTACGTGGTCACACTTCCGGATGATCCTGTTTTCCTGATCCACGGTCATGGTGTTTTCTTCATTCCTTCTCATTCGTTCTCTTTTATGACCTCCTGTATGTACTCCTTATATCTCTCCACTTCGTCAGAAATGCCGTTCAAAATCGGAAT
>ERZ1643251.810-NODE-810-length-40351-cov-6.667510_pt1 | contig 40351 bp, 36 predicted proteins | sample MGYA00579261_ERZ1643251 | MGnify/ENA primary metagenome ERZ1643251 (study PRJEB29033, sample SAMEA4952267) | chicken gut metagenome | biome: Broiler Chicken; feature: Gastrointestinal Tract; material: Caecum | place: Ireland | collected 2018 | study: Broiler... | reverse complement strand
ACTTCATTCCTTCGGCCAACCACGCGGGCGGCCTGCGCTACCACGGCATGAGCCCCGTGCTGGCCCAGCTGTACCACGACGGTCTGATGGAAGCGGTGGCCGTGGAACAGACCAAGGTCTTTGAGGCCGCCGAACAGTTTGCCCGGGTGGAAGGCATCCTGCCCGCGCCGGAGAGCAGCCACGCCATCCGGGTGGCCATCGACGAGGCGCTGCGCTGCAAGGAAACCGGCGAAGCCAAGACCATTCTGTTCGGGCTGACCGGCACCGGCTACTTTGACATGGTGGCCTACGAAAAATTCCACGACGGCCAGATGACCGATACCATTCCCACCGACGCCGAACTGGAAGCCAGCTTTGCCAAGCTGCCCCGGGTGCCCGGCCAGGAATAATCCATTTTTGCCATTCTCTTTTTTCTTTCCTATCCCAATGCAAAACCAGGGGGTTCCCGCGGGAACTCCCTGGTTTTGCGCATTTGTGGGGTTTTCAGTCTTCCTGGGCCAGCGTGGTCTCCGCCGCCAGGGCCAGCAGCCGGCGGAACTCCGCCCGCTCGGCCTGGGTCATTCGCTGGGTCATCCGGGCAAAGCAGCCGTCGATCTGCTGCTGGATGGCCGGGTAGACCTCCCAGGAGGCCTGGGTGGGGCGGATGTCGTAGGTGCGCTTGTCCCGGGCGCTCTGGCTGCGCTGTAAAAATCCCAGCTCCACCAGCTTGGACACCGTCTTGGCAATGACACTTTTGTCCAGCGAAAGCCGCTTGGTGATATCGTCCTGGGTCAGGGTGCCGAAGTCACAGACAAGGTACAGCGCAAGAAATTTTCCCTGCGGGATTCCATCTACGGCCCGGCGCTGCCCTTCATGCTGAACATGATGTTCCTGATGATCCCCTACGAGGCGGTCATCGCCTACTCCTCCATCCTGGCCCAGGAGAAAAACCTCTCCCCCTGGCTGCCCTACTTTTACATCACCCTGGTGGTGGGCATGCTGCTCTCCAAGCTGTCCACCCAGCGGATGATCGACGCCGGCCGGCACCGGGTGCTGGTCTTTGCCAGCCTGGTCATCCTGATTCTGACCATGGCCAGCTACCTGTTCCTGAACACCGGCGTCCATCTGCTGCTGGCCGGATTCTTTTTCGGGCTGGGGTACGGCATCCTGCAGCCGCTGTTCCAGTCCTTTGTCACCGGCACCACACCGGCACCCCAGCGGGGCGTGGCCAACGCCACCTACATGCTGTCCTACGATGTGGGCATCGGGTCGCTGCTCATGGGCTGCCTGCAGGAAGTCACCGGTCTGCCGGTGGGCTTTGCCATGACCGCCGTCTTCTATGTGGTGGGCGGCGTGCTCTACGGCGCCTGGGTGGACCGCTATTACCGCAAACTGCACCTGGCCTGAGGCCGGTCGCCGTTTTTTCTTCCCATCCGGGGTGTCCCTTGCCGGGCACCCCGGTCTTTTTTTGTACACGCAAAAAGCCCCGGGAAACTTTTCCCGGGGCTTTGGCTGTTTGCATTTACAGGGCTTGCAGGATGCGCAGGGCACAGCGCTGCAGGTATCCCAGCGGCAGGGAGCCGTCCTGCACGGCGGCCACAATGTCGTCGATATTTTCCTGGGTGCCGGGCATCTGCAGGTCGTTGCCGGCGCGGATGCACGCCGGCGAGGAGGCGCAGGGATAATAGGCATCGGGACGGCTGACCTGGGCGGTGATGCGGGCCGAACTGGTGGACCAATCGGTCATCACATAGCCGGAGAACCCGTTTTCCTCCCGGGCAAAGGCGGTGATGGCATCGTAGCTGTTGGCGGTATGCACCCCGTTGACCAGGTTGTAGGAGGTCATAAGGCATTGGGGATTGCCGGCGGTGATGGCCTCGGCAAAATTGCGCAGATAGATTTCCCGCAGGGCCTGCTCCCCGATGTGTTCGTTCACCGCCATGCGGTTGTCTTCCTGGTTGTTGGCGAAGAAATGTTTGATGCAGGCCCCCGCCCCGGGATGGCGCTGGACGCCCCGCACGTCGGCGGCGGCGCAAAGACCGCTGAGCAGCGGATCCTCCGAGAAATACTCGAAGTTGCGCCCGCAGAGGGGATCCCGCTGGATGTTCATACCGGGGGCCAGCCAGACCCGGATGCCGAAGCGGGTCATCTCCTCCCCCACCAGATCGCCCATGGCTTCGATGAGATCCAGATCCCAGGAGCAGGCCAGCAGGCTGGCCACCGGGATGGCGGTACAATACTGGTAGTAGTCGGTATCGCCGGGCTGCCGGGGCGGAAAGTCCACGGCATACTCGCTGAACGCCTTGGAGGGGGCCAGGATCCGTCCCTGTGCCGTAACCCGGAAATGGGGTGCCAGCCGCAGCCCCGCCGGGCCGTCGGCGTTGACCATATTGGTCACACCCCGGTACGCCAGCCGCACCGAGGTATCCCCCGCCGCGCCGGGCACCGTGAGGGCGGCCGCGCCGATGATGCTGTCGGCGCCCTCCTGCCCTTCCCGGGCGGTTCCCACACAGAGGTCGGCCATCTCTTCCACCGTCAGCTGGGCCACCAGCTGTTCCAGGGTCCACTTTCCGGCGCGTACCTCCTCCATGGTGATGCAGTGGTCGGTGGGGGGCGCCGGCAGCGGATCCGGCTCCCCGGCGTAGGTCACCCGCCGGGTGGCGATGTCGGCCGCGTGCAGAACGACCACCGGGACCCCTTCCACCGCCAGCTCGGGGTGCGGTCGGGTTTCCCGGCGGGTGCGCAACGGCAGTTCACAGTCCAGGGGACAGATTTTTTTGACAATTTTGGTCAGGGCATCCCCGTCCAGGTCGATGTACAGCGCCGGCACCGTGTCCCGGCTGTGGTGTCCCACCCGGATGGTGTAACGGCCTGCCTCCAGCAGACAGGCCGCCCGGTCGGGATCATAGCTTTCCAGCCGGGTCAGCGGGAACGTCAGGGTCAGCTGCCGGTGCTCGCCGGGGGCCAGCACCGGGGTTTTGGCAAAGGCCACCAGCTGTTGCCAGGGCTTTTCCAGGGTATGGTAGGGGGCCGACGCATAGACCTGGACCACCTCCCGCCCGGGCCGGGCGCCGGTGTTGGTGACGGTGACGGTCAGACGCACCTGTTCGGCATCCGCCGTCGCTGCGTCCACCCGCTGGGCAAAGGTGGTGTACCCCAGACCATACCCGAAGGGATAGAAGGGTTCCACCCCGAAGGTATCGAAGTAGCGGTAGCCCACATAGATGCCCTCGGTGTAATATTCTTCGTTCCATTGGCCATTGTTGTGGCTGAAGGTGGCCGCCGCGGGGTAGTCTTCATAGCGGCGGGCCCAGGTGGCGGCCAGACGGCCGGAAGGCTCGGTCTTGCCCTGCAGCACATCCGCCACCGCGTGGCCGCCCACGGCCCCGCTCTGCCCGATCAGGACCAGGGCCCCCACCCCGGGTGTGGCGGCAATGGCCGGCACGTCCACCACGCCGCCCACATTGAGCAGTACAATGACCCGCTCATAGCTTTTGCCCAGGGTTTCCAGCAGGGCTTTTTCCCCGGGCAGCAGCTGGTAGTCGCCGGGCTTGTGGTAGCGGTCCGCCCCTTCGCCGGAGTTGCGGGCCAGCACAAAGAGGGCGGTATCCCCCGCGGGGTCGGCCGCCGCCGAGAAGGGGGCGATTTCCTGGGGCACAAAGGGATCCGCCCAGCTGACGAACATGGGTTCCTGGCCGATGCGGGCGGCCTCTGCCTCGGTACGGGCCCAGTAGTCCCGGTAGTCGCGCTCGGTCAGCGCCTGCTGGGCGTCCAGCCAGTCCTTGGTGGTAACGGTGAAGCCGGCGGCTTCCAGCCCTTCCTCGATGGTGACCACCCGGCGGGCATTCACATCCCCCGAACCGGTCCCGCCTTTGACGGTGGCCCGGGCTCCGTTGCCGAAGAGCGCCACCTTGCAGGGGGCAGCCAGCGGCAGAACCCCGTGGTTTTCCAGCACCACCATACACTCTCCCGCCAACCGGCGCACCCGTTCCTGGTGCTCCTGTTCCGCGGCGGTGACGGCGTCCGAACGGCTTGCATGAATTGCGGTCATACGGTATCCTCCCGCTCCTTACAGATAAGAGAAAGCATCCCCGGTGGGCACATAGTGCACCGGCAGCTGGTGATCCACCAGGTCGCCGATCCAGTCGGCGGCATACTTCATACCCAGTTCTTCCCAGTTGAAATGGCCGATGTTGTAGCAGGCCATGGGTTTGCCCTGGGCGATGGCGTCCCGGATATAGGCCAGAACCGTCCATTCGATGATCTCGCCGGGGAGGATGGCCTGCACGCCCTCCTGCTCCATCATCCGGATGACTTCCATGGCGTAATCATGGTAGAAGCCGTCCTCACCGACGCCTTCCGGCATGAAGCAGTTGGGGAAAAGATGCCCCACAATGGCCACGCGGTGGATCTTGTCGCCGGGATTGCCCATATAGCGCAGCCCGTTGAGGGAGAGTTTTTCCTTGAGATACTGCCCCAGTTCCGCAACGGTGGTCTCGGGCAGGTCGATGGGGAAAAGCCCCACCTTGTCGCTGGGCTTGTAGTAGTCGTCCCAGCCCAGGTAGTGGATGACGCCGGTAAAGATGGAGTCGGGCTTGTGGGCATGCATATGGTCATGGTCCCGCCAGACGGTGATGCCGGTTTCCCGGAGCAGCTGTTCCTTTTCCTCAAAAACCCGGTTGGGGTAGCTGCCCCGCCAGGTGGGGAAGTCCGGCGTCTGGTAGGAGATGGGCTCGTGGGTCACCAGCAGGTTGCAGCCCAGTGCCGCCGTCTTGCGGATGACTTCCACGGTGGGCACCAGCGCCGACACGATGCCGGTGCAGGGGGTGTCGGGGTTGCCGGCCTTGTACTCGTCGCAGCCGTGGTAATTTTCCAGGGTGGGGTGGTATGCCAGAATCTTGTCGATCACTTCGCGGTTTGTCATGGGAAATCTTCCTTTCTGTCAGCCCTGCGCTTCCAGGGCGGTGATACGGTCCGCCAGGGCGCGGGCCATCTTGCGGTGGGTGCTCACATGGGGATGTCCGCAGGCGCCCACCGGGTCTGCAATATCCATCTTGGGGTAGCGGAAGCACTCCACCCGGTGGTCTCCGGTATCGCGGCGATACTCCGCCACGATGCGCTGCAGGTCGGTGTAGAGGTAATAATCCATGCTGCCCAGGGCGCAAAGGATGTGGGCACCGGGATGCACGGCGCGCAGGTGCTCCAGGAATGCCCGGTAGGCCCGGGCGTGATGGGCGGGGCCTTCGGCGCCTTCCAGGGCCAGACCGTTGGCGTCGTTGGTGCCCAGGTTGAGCACCACATAGTCCGCCGGATGGGCGGCGAAGTCCCACCGGGTCAGTTCGGTGCGGCCCAGCTTGTCCTCCAGCATGCGGTCGGTATAGTCATACAGCCCGTCCATGGCGTAGGGGTGGGGCCAGCCGCGGTAGGTGGTGACGCAGATGCCCGAGCTGCTGACCAGGGTGGGTTCCATTCCCAGCATACGGGCGGCCACTGCCCCGTGGGACTGCCAGCCGTCCTCGTCGGGCGAGAAGAAGAGCCGGTCCTTTTCCTCGGTGGTATTGCCGAAGCCGCAGGTGATGGAATCGCCGATAAAGACGATCTGCTTGGGCGCGGGGCGGTCCGGCGGGGGCAGGATTTCCCCGTCCGTCCAGAAGCCGCGCACCCCCAAATAGCCCTTGCCGTTCTCGGTGCGTTTGACCAGCCGGAGGCGGTGGGTTTCCTCACCGTCCGTGTGGAACAGCAGCCGGGTGCACGATTCCCCTTCCACCGCAAAGGTGGCGGCGGGAATTTCCTCCTCATCCAGGATGACCGCACACCAGGGCCAGGTGGGGCGCTCGGTGATCTGCCCGGTCAGGGGGCTGCGGTCCATCTCGGCGCCGGGCAGCGCGCACAGGTCCGCCAGCAGGGTGCTGCCGCGGAACCACAGTTCCACCCCGCTGAGCGTCCAGTCACAATACAGAATGCCGGTCTGGGGGTCCGGCAGGGTCCGGCCCAGCGGGTGCAGGCGTTCCCCCAGCGAGGCGATGGTCTGGTATTTCATAGATATCCTTCCTCCCGGGCCCGGCAGGGTTCCGGACCCTTGTGATGCGATAAAAAAAGGGGCGCTGCACGTTGCAGCGCCCCCTGGAAATCAGCCCTTGACAGCGCCGATGACGACACCTTCCACCAGATATTTCTGCACGAAGGGATAGATGATCAAAATGGGCAGAATTCCGATAAAGGCGATGGCCATACGCACCGAGGTGCCGGGCAGGCTGACCGCAGCCGCACCCATAAGGTTGGCGTTGGCTTTCAGTGCTTCGATGTTGTTCATGATCTTCATCAGAAGCAGCTGGATGCTGTAGAGTTTCTGGTCGTCCACATAGTACAAACCGTTGGTCCAGTCGTTCCAGTAGCACAGGCCGGTGAACAGGCAGATGGTGGCCACCACGGGACGGGCCATGGGGAAGACCAGCTTGTAGAAGATCTGCAGTTCGCTGGCACCGTCCAGCTGGGCGGCCTCGATGAGCGAAGCCGGGATGTTGTTCAGGTAGAAGTTCTTGACCAGGATTACGTTGAACGCCGTGACCAGGTAGTTGGGCACGATCAGCGCCCAGATGGTGTTCTTGATGTGGAAGTAGTTGGTCCACATGATGTAGGACGGCACGATGCCGCCGTTGAAAAGCATCGTGAAGAACACGAAGAAGGACAGGACGTTGCGGTACTTGAAGGTGGAGCGGGCCATGGGATAGGCCAGGGTGGTGGTGATGATCAGGCTGGCCAGCGTACCCACCACGGTGACCAGCACCGAGATACCGTAGGACCGCAGGATCACCGTTCCCTGCTTGATGATGTAGTAGTAGGCGTCCAGACTCCATTTTTTTGGCAGGAAGCTGTAGCCGTTCTGCAGCAGGGCGTTCTCATCGGTGAAGGACGCAATGACAATCAGCACGATGGGCAACAGTGTCAGCACCACCAGCACCGTCAGGATCAGCGTGGCCACCCGGTTGAATGTTTTACTTTCCGTCATGGTGTTGCCTCCTTAGAACAGTGCATTGTCGGAGTCCAGCTTGCGGACGATCCAGTTGGCCACCAGCACCAGCAGGAAGCCCACGATGGACTGGTAGAAACCGGCCGCGGCGGACATGCCGATGTTGTTGGATTCCATCAGGCCACGGTACACGTAGGTATCGATGGTCTGGGTGACGTTGAACAGCGCACCGGAGTTCTGGGGCACCTGATAGAACAGGCCGAAGTCGGAGTAGAACATGCGGCCGACGCTCATGAGGGTCAGGGTAATGATGGTGGGTTTCAGGTTGGGCAGCGTGATACGGAAAATCTGCTGCATCTTGCTGGCACCATCCAGCACCGCCGCCTCATACATGGAGCGGTCGATGCCGCTGATGCTGGCCATGTAGACGATGGACTGGTAACCGGCATTCTTCCACAGGTTGACCAGCACGATGATGAAGGGCCAGGGGGCTTCCTCCATGTACCAGGTCACCGGCTCAATGCCCAGGGGTTCCAGGATGGACTTGTTGATAAAGCCGGTTTCGGCGCTGAGGAAGGCAAAGGCGATGAAGCCGATGACAACCCAGGACAACAGGTTGGGCATGAGGAAGGCCGCCTGGAAGAGTTTGACGCGGATGCGCTTGCCCAGCTCGCAGAGCATGATGGCAATGGCGATGGCAAACACCGTGCCCACAATGATGAACACCACGTTGTACAGCAAGGTGTTGCGGGTCATGATCCAGGCATCCTTGGTGGCGAACAGGAACTTGAAGTTTTCCAGGCCGCACCAGTCACTGCCAAAGAGGCCCTTCATGAAGTTGTACTTTTTGAAGGCCACAAACAGGCCCGCCATGGGAATGTAGTTGTTGATGAGCAGGTAGATGATACCCGGGGCGGCGATGAGCAGCAACGGCAGATTCTGCCGCATGCTCGCCTTTTTCTTTGCTTTGGATTTCACTGACGATCCCTCCGTTTATAGGGCCGAAGGCTCTGCATCACTGCTGTGCAAGCCAGGCGTCCAGCTGTTCCTGTTTGGCGGTCAGGATATCCTGATAGCCGGCCGCGTTGAGGGCTTCGACCATCTTGGGGATCTCGGTTTCGGGGTCAACAGAGCCGCAGAAGATACCGGGCAGGTACTGGGTCAGCACATTGCGCACGGCGGTGTACTGGGTGGTGTAGTTGCTGGAGTCGAAGGAGAAGCCCATGGCCGGGGAGACATCGGCGGTCTCGTTCTGCTCCTTTTCCCATTCCAGGGACTCGTAGCTGGAGCCCACGGGCAGGTACTGGATGAACTGGTTGCCCACCACGCCGCAGCTGATCTGGGCAGTGTAGGGAACGGTGGTGGCATCCTGGCCTTCGGGGTAGGCGGCGTTGCCGTTCTCGTCCAGGACGTAGTCACGGCCCTCGATGCCCCAGATGATCAGGTTGGCAATTTCGGGATCGGTGTAGGTCAGGTTGAGGAACTTCATAGCGGCTTCGGGCACGTCGGTGTTGGCCGCCAGCATCCAGGAGATGGAGTTGATGCCGCCGGTGGACAGGTAGGCCTTATCCAGCGTCTTGGCACCCAGAGGATAGCCGCCGCACTGGGAAACGAAGCTGGCCGCGGTGTCCGCCTCGGGGTAGGAGTAGGCGGCGATCCAGCCGAAGTAGTTGCCGGAGGCCATCAGCTCGGTGGAGGTGGAGGTGGTGGTGGCGGCGTCCTTCATGACGTAGCCGTTGTTGTACCAGTCACGCACCAGGGTGGCCTTGTTCTTGAAGAAGTCGGTGGAGTAGAAGTCCTGCACGGTCATGTCGTCGCCGATCAGGACGCCGATGGGCTGGTTGTAGTCATCGGAGAGGTAGTCCACGCCGTAGGGCAGGTTGAAGACGCCCACGTTGCCGGTTTCGACGATGGCCAGGGGGGTCATGTCGGGCTTGGCAGCTTTGATCTGGGCGAAGATATCGGTCAGGTCCTCAATGCTGGAGACCGAGGACATATCCAGGTTCAGCTCATCGGCCACATCCTGACGGTAGATCAGCATGGGCGTCAGGGCCATGGGTTTGTAGTCGGGAATGCCGTACAGGGCGCCGTTATACTCGCAGGCGGCCAGCCATTCGTCGCCCACCAGCTCCTTGGTTTCGGGGGCGCAGCTGTCGATCAGGTCGGTGATATCCAGCGCCATGCCGGTGGAAAGGTAGTTGTTGAAGTCGCCCACAGACTCCATGATGTCGATCTTTTCGCCGCCCTGCAGGGAGAGGCTGACCGACTGGGAATAGTCCGCAATGGCAATGGGCTTGAGGGTGATCTCGGCGCCGATCTTTTCGCGGGTGATCACGTTGATGGCTTCCTCCACCTCGTCCAGAGCTTCGTTGGTGGGGATGTTGTTGAAGGTGGCAAAGGCATATACCACCTGGTCGTACTCGCTGCCCGAGCTGCTGTCCGAGCCGCCGCAGGCCGTGAGCATGCTGGCTGCCACGCCGGCCGCCAGCAGGGATGCGATGATTTTTTTCATGTGGAAACACTCCCTGTTCCGTTTATTTTGATGACTCCATTATAGCTGTACCAGGGCAAATGTTCTTTCATAAATAAGAGGTGGATTTTTGAAAACGGGATTTGTGTACAAATTGTGTACAATTCTTCCCAAAAATTGTGTGCAGTTTCCTTATTTTTTGCCGGCCTGTTTGCGGTACTCCACGGGGGTCATGCCGGTGCTTTTTTTGAAAAGGGTGGAAAAATACGAAAGATTGCCGAACCCCACATCCACGGCCACTTCCCCCACCTGCTTGTCGCTGTGCGCCAGCATCTGTTTGGCCTGCTGGATGCGGTAGTCGTTGATATAGTCTTTCAGCGCGATGCCGGTCTTCTTTTTGTACATTTTGGCCAGATATTCCGGCACCAGATAGAATTCGGTGCCGATTTCGCTGCGGGTCAGGTTCTCGGCATAGTGCTGGTGAATGTATTCGTTGATCTGCTGGATAAGCCCCTTGGATTTTTCCAGCTCGGCCTCATAGGCAAAAACCTTGTCCAGCAGATAGTTTTCGTAGCGGATCATATCGGCGGCAGACTGGTCGGCCTTGGCCGACATCTGCAGGGAAAGGGCGTCGTTGAGCAGCAGCGAGATCTGGATGCCCTGCTCGGCAAGATGGGCGTAGATGACCTGGTTGACCTCCCGGATCATTGTCTTGAGCATATTGGCATCCAGGGCTTTTGCCTTGACCCGGATCTCCAGTTCCTTTTTCAGGTAGCTCAGGAACCCTTTCTTGTCCTTCACGGCCAGAAAATCCTCCAGCTGTTCCATCTGCAGGACCGACTCTTCCTCCGCCGGGTGGGCCTCCACCTGGTCCTCGCTGAAAACCTCGCCGTAGAAGGAGACACACTGTTCCAGCAGCTTGCTGCCCTTTTCCAGCGTTTTGGGGAAATCCCCCACATGGCAGGGGGCCATGATGCAGTACGTCAGGGTGGCCGAAAGGATCTTGGCGCAGTGCTTCTGGGTCAGGCGGCACCGCTCCCGCAGTTTTTCTTCGTCCATTTCGGGGCAGATCGTCACCAGGCGCGTGTAGTTGGGGAACTCATAGACAAGGATGTTGCTGTTTTCCGGCTGGCCGAAGAAAACCTCCGACTGGATGTTGGTGAGGATAAAGTTCACCAGACTTTTGCCGTAGCTGTCATAGTCGGCTTCCAGATTGGTCACCCGGGCAATCACCAGCCGATAATCGCAGGTTTCATCAATGCGCAGCGCCGGATTGCGGGCTTCCTTGATCAGATCCTCCCACCGGGACTTGGGGTTGGTGCTGAGCATCTGGCTCCAGAGCGCCAGCCGGGCTTCCCGGATGTTGGAGGTCATCCACTGGCCCAGGATGCGGGCGCTCTCCTGCTCTTTTTCCCGCTGCAGTTCCTGGATGAACTTCTGCAGCACCAGTTCCATCATTTCCACGTTGAAGGGCTTCATCAGGTATTCGCCGGCGTGCAGTTTGAGGGCGGCGGTGGCATACCGGAAACTTTCGTGGCAGGTCAGCAGCAGGAACTTGCCCTTGAGGTTGTTTTCCCGGTACCAGCGCAGCAGGTCCAGGCCGGATTCCTGGGGCATTTCAATGTCGCTGATCACAATGTCCACCGGCTCCCGGGCAAGGATTTCCTTGGCGGTGGCGGCATCCTGGGCGGTGTCCACCCGGTCAATGCCCAGCTTGTCCCAGTGGATGCTGTAGCGCAGATCGTCCAGAATGACGGTATCATCGTCTACCAATAAGATGCGCATGGTCTTCTCCTTCTCTTCCTTGGACTTTACAAGTCGGCTTCCTGCACGCCGGTATGTCGATTTTCATGCACGGGTTTGGCGGGAATATAGGCGCGGCTCATGGCGCCGTGGGGTTCCACATTGGTAAGCACAAGCAGATTTTTTCGGTCATACATCAGTTCCAGCAAACGGCGTATGCTGGCCAGCCCCACCCGCGTGCCGTCCGCCCGGGGACCGCCCTGCCCCTTGTTGATGGAGTCCAGCACCTCCTGGGGATAGCCTTTGCCGTCATCCTCCACCTGGATGCAGAGCATGTCCTCCTTTTGCCAGCGCACCTTTTCCACCTTGATCAGGACCATGGTCTGATGCCCGGCTGCCACGGCATATTTGTACTCGTTTTCCACCAGGGTGTGCAGGAGCATCTGGGGAACGGGCCAGTCGTCCAGCCCCTCATCCACATCCACAAAGTAGAGCACTTCGTCGGGGTATTTCAGTTCCTGCATTTCGAAGTAATTTTCCACATGGCGGACTTCCTCCTGCAGGGGAACGGTGTGCAGACCCGAAGCAAACATATACCGGATGTTTTTGGACAGGGCGTTGATGTAGGTTTCGATGGCCTCGCTCTTGCCGGCCCGGTTCAGGCCCACGATGGTACTCATGGCGTTGAGGAAAAAGTGAGGCTTGATCTGCAGACGGATATACTTTTGCTCGGTATCCATCAACGCCAGCTGTTTCTCGTAGGAGTCGATCTTCAGGTGGACAATCTCGTCCACCAACCGGTTGAAGGAATCCACCAGGGTACAGAACTCCACGCTGTCGCTCTCGGTGGAGATGCGCAGTTCCAGCTGTCCCTCCTGGATGCGGCGCATATCCTGGGTCATGGCTTCCATGGGGACCAGCAGTTCCTGACGGGTACGCCGTCCGTAGTACAGGTCAAAGGCCAGCAATCCCAGGATCACCGCAAACAGCAGGATCACGTATCCGCTCAGGCGGGAAAAATCCAGATACCGCTGGTAGCCAAACAGAAAATAATCCGCTTTGCCCAGCGTGTGTCCCACCCGCATACCGGTCTGGGGCAAACCGTCTATCCGGGTACCGGGCAAGTTGTCCGCCTGGTCACCCACGGCGTCCAGGATGTTGCCCGCCTCGTCGGTAAGCAGGAAGCAGGTGTCGGAGATTTCCTCGGACGGAAAGGCGGAAAGCAGCGTATCGGTGGACACCACCACCAGCACCGCACGGCTTTCCTGTACCAGGGCCCGGTAGAGGTAGATCCGTTCCTTGCCCCGGAAGACCTGCCAGCGGGCGGAACGGTTGCCCGCCCGGGCACAGTCCATGGCCAGCTCCTTGACTTCCAGTTCGGCATCCAGCGGGAAGCCGGCTTCCTTGACACCGATGACCTGCTCCTGGTTCACCTCGGCCACCACCACCATTTCGGCCCCCGTATTGGTGCGCAGCAGGCTGACCATCTCGTTGTAGAGCAGCACCCCCGCATACTGGCGGGTGGCTTCGTCGCTGCTGCGCAGCTGGTTCAGGTTGGCGTTGTCGTACACCAGTTCCGCCAGCATGTCCTCGGCCCGGTCCAGCCGGTTTTCGATCTGGCTGGCATAGATGGCTGTGTAGTTGCCCAGCTCGGTGCGCTGCCGTTCCTGGGTGTTGCGCCAGGTAAAGACCAGGAACAGCACCATGAGCACCAGCGCCAGAAAGAGCTGGATCCGCATCATGGCGGTCATGGCCTGCAAAAACGATTTATTCTGTTTTGCTTTTTTCGTCAGTTTCATTGCCATTCTCCCGTCGGGAGAGGGGGGCGCGCTCCCTCTCACCGAAGAAACCTTTCCTTCTATACTATATAATGTTTTGGTCCCCGTGAGGAACCCTCGGCCCGGGCAGAACTCTCTTTTTTGGAAAAGGAAGTCTTGAAATCCAAAACCACCACCCACCGGCTTTGCTATACTGGTACAAGAAAGAGGTGTTTTCCATGGTTCGAAAGCTGATCACGCGGGCCGATGATTTCGGTTCCGCCCAGGCGGCCAACGCAGCCATTCTGGAGGCGGTGCGCTGCGGCTACCTGGTGCGCAACGTTTCCTGCATGGCGCCGGGCGCCCGGCTGGCCGAGGGCGCCGAAGCGCTGGCGGCCCTGGCCGACCGGGTGGACATCGGGCTGCATCTGACCGTGAATTCCGAGTGGGACCCTGTCAAGTGGACGCCCTGTGCCCCCCGGCAGGAGATTGCCGCCCTGCTGGACGGGGAGGGCTCCTTTTACCCATCCGGGGAGGAGATGGCCGCCGCCGCGCCGCCGGTGGAGCAGGTCCTGCGGGAGGCCTGCGCCCAGCTGGATCGCCTGACCGCCCTGGGCCTGCCGGTGAGCTATCTGGATGGACATATGTTCCCCACCCGGTTCATCCCGGGGCTGGACGCCGCCCTGCGGCAGTGGTGCCGCGAAAAGGGGCTGCGCTATGCTTCGGACTACGACGACCTGTACCGGGGCGGACCGGATTTTGCCCCCACTTACCCGGCGTTTGCCCAAAACACCGATGCCTGGCTGCAAAAATTGCCGGACTGTGTAACATTATATATCATCCACCCCGCCCAGTACAGCCCGGAAAGCTGTGCTTTCTGCAACCGGCAGTTCCCGACGGGAGTGGTTGCCCACGAACGGGAATTGGAATACCGGTCGGCCACCGACCCGGCCTGGGCCACCCGCGCCGAAGCCCTGGGCCTGCAGCTGCTCCGCTTCCGGGACATGGACTGAGGAGGGATCGCCATGGAGTATCGCATCACGCCGCTGGACGAACAGAGCTGGCGCATCGAGGAATACGACGAGCACAACAGCGCCTACTTTTATCTGCTGACCGGCACCGACCGGGCCCTGCTGCTGGACACCGGCTTTGGCACGGTGGACGTGCGGGGAATCGTAAACAGCCTGACCGATCTGCCCCTGACGGTGGTGAACAGCCACGGGCATTTTGACCACATCGGGGCCAACTATCAGTTCGAGACGGTCTGGCTGCACCCCGCCGACGAAGCCCTGTACCGGTTGCACCGCAGCCGGCTGCCCCACCCCATGACCGAGCAGCTGCGCTTCCTGGGCGAGGGGGATACCTTTGCCCTGGGGGGCCGCACCCTGGAGGTCATCGAGGCGCCGGGGCACTCCCTGGGTTCCCTTTGCCTGCTGGACGTGGAGCGCCGGCGGCTCTTCACCGCCGACACCTGCTGCAAGGCCGACGTGCTGCTCTGCCTGGAATACTGCGGCACGGTATCCCAGTATGCCGCCACCATCCGCAAACTGCAGGGGCTGCGGGACCGGTTTGACATCACCTGGCCCAGCCACCATGCCGTACCGGTGGACAACAGCATCCTGGACCAGTTTGCCCACGCCGCCGATTTGCTGCTGCGGGGCGAGGATCTGGGTCAGCCCTACCCCACCCCCTTCGGCACCTTTACCCGGCTGGCCTACGGGGACATCGGCATCGTTTACAAGGACGGAGTTCTGGATCGCAAATAAGGAGGAATCGCAATGGCAACCTGTACCGTACAATTTTTTTCCAACGCGCTGCGGCGTTTTACCACCTTTACCGCGCTGCTTCCCAACGATTTGCCCCCCGAGATGGTGGGCGATACCCCCCACTTCCGGCGGCCCATGAAGTTGTTGTTCCTGCTGCACGGCTATTCCGGCTGTGAGACCGACTGGCTGTACAACACCCCCATTTCCGAACTGGCCGGGCGGTACAACATGGCTGTTGTGCTGCCCAACGGCGGCAACGACTTCTATCTGGACGGCCCCGAAACCGGGCGGCAGTACGCCGCCTTTGTGGGGGAAGAACTGCCTGCCTATGTGGAGAAGCTGTTCGGCTTGCAGATTGCGCCTGCGGACACCTGCATCGGCGGTTTTTCCATGGGCGGTTTCGGTGCCCTGCACACTGCCCTGGCCTATCCGGAACGGTTCGGCCGGGTGGCGGCCTTCTCGGCCGCACTGATTCAGCGCCAGGTGGCTGCCATGACGCCCGAAACCCAGGACCCCATCGCCAATTATGCCTACTACCGCCATGTATTCGGGGAGCCGGCCGCGCTGCCGGAAAGCCCCAACAACCCCGAATATCTGGTCAAGACCCGGGTGGCCGCCGGCAACCCCCTGCCCCGCATCTTCTTCTGCGTGGGCACCGAGGATTTTCTGTACCAGAACAACCAGCAATTCAAGGCATTTCTCACCGAGCAGGGGGTGCCCTTCCGCTACGAGGAAGGCACGGGCATCCACGATTTTGCCTTTGTGCGCTCCCAGCTGGAGAAAGCGCTGGATTTCCTGACGGAGGCATAAGCCATGGAGTATCAAAAGAACGTAACGCTGCTGCAGCAGGCAGTGGCACAGCATACCTTTATCCGCAACATTGCCTTCCATCGGCTGCCCGACGGCACCCCGGACACCAAGGGCAACCTGGAACTGTGGAACCGGGGAATGGCTCCCTTCGAAAAGACGCCGCTCTGGCCCGACGGCACCCCCGGCTGGGACGACCGGGACCCCTTGCAGGGGGAGCCCTACCTGGTGTACATTCCCGCGCCGGCCGGGCATGAGAACGCCCCCACCATCCTGGTGGCCCACGGCGGCGGTTTCAGCTGGCGCACCGGATGCGAAGGCCCCAACGTGGCCTGGTACTTCCACCAGGCGGGCTATCACACCGCCATCCTGAGCTACCGGCTGCTGCCCTACGACCGGCACGATGCCATTGCCGACATGCAGCGGGCCCTGCGGCTGCTGCGCAGCGGGCAGTTCGGTCCCGGCAAGCGGATCATCGCCATGGGCTTTTCCGCCGGCGGCATGCTGGGCGGCAACTGCGCGGTCTATGCCGACGACGGCAACCCCGACGCGGCCGACCCGGTGGAACGGCTGTCCTGCCGGATGGATGCCTGCGTGGTGGGATACGGCGCCATGAGCAGCGTCTCCTTCCCGGGACCCTTTATGGCCGACCCCAATGCGCCGGACCTTTTCGGCGTCAACCCGGCGGACCGCTACTACCTGGCCACCGAGAAGCATATCACCCCCGAAACCCCGCCCTTCTTCATCTGGCAGACGCTGAGCGACGACGGCCGCCACGGCCTGTGCCTGGCCAAAGCGCTGCAGGATGCCGGTGTCCCCTATGAACTGCATATTTTTGAAGGCGGCGTGCACGGGTTGGCCATGGCCGACGGGGAAAACGACCTGGCGGCCGACATCCCCCACATCCACCACTGGGGCCGGCTTTGCTGCGAGTGGCTGGCCCTGCACGGCCTGGGGGCGGAAGGAGACCGGTGAAGATGGCACAGGAAGTTTTGACCGTCCTGGTGGACATTACCGGGGTCACCCGGGTGGAGGGTGCCCGGGGCAGCTGCCAGATGGTGGCTTTCACCGGCACGGTGGACTGTCCCAATTTCCGGGGCCGCATCCTGCCCGGCGGAGTGGACACCCAGAAGATGACGGCGGGGCACCTGAGCCTTTCGGCCCGGTATATCCTGGAGGGGACCGATGGTACCGGCCACGCCGGACATATCTTTATTGAAAACAACGGCGAGACCGATGACCCCGCCGCCCCCATGACCACCCACCCGCACCTCTGCACCGACTGCCCGTCGCTGCAGTGGCTGGAAACGGCAGACCTCTACGGGACCCTGGAACCCCGGGGCACCGATGGAGTATGCATTCATATTTTTGCCCGCTGACACTCCCCGGCGGGCGGCCGGCCCATCTGGGTCACGCTGATTCCCCTGGGCATTCCCTTTTTTGCCCTGCTGCACGCCGACCGCACCACCGAGCGGGATCTGGTGGAGCAGAAACCCGCCGGACACTGAACGCACAAAAAAACGCACCGGACCAAAGGGTCCGGTGCGTTTTTGTATGTTGTTATTCCAGTCCCCTGACGGCGGGAATCAGGCAGAGCAGCAGGACAATGCCCACCAGCCCCACGGCGATGCCCGGCACCAGCAGGGACCAGACCATCGTCATGCACATACCCAGCCCCAGCGCCATGGCGCCGAACACCCCCAGCAGCGTGATGCCCACGGCCCGGGCGCTGAACACGATGGCCGGTTTGCCGCTCATTTTGCGGCGTACCAGCCCCATGGCCAGCAGCACCGCCAGCCCCACGGCGGCCAGCACCGCGCCCTGGTAAAATACGCCCCACTGGGGCAGCAGCGCCATGCAGAGCCCCAGCGAGAACAGGATGCCGCCGACGGTGCTGAGAATCAGCGTGATAAAATCTTTCTTTTTCATGGGTCAGTCTTCCTTTCCGTTGTGTGTTTCGTCGCTGGGTTCCAGGAACCGGGCCACGAAGGCGTCTTCGATCTTTTGGTAGCGGCCCACCACGGCCCGCTCCACCCTGCAGTAGGCACCGGTGGCTTTTTCGGCCATGCCGCCGGTGCGCAGGGAACCGTCCGGTTCCAGAAAGGTATCCGCGAAGGCCCGTTCCATCCCCCAGTAGATTTCCTGCAGTTTCCGGCCCAGTTTGCCGGGTTTCAGTCGATAGGTTTGCATCTGCTGTCGCTCCTTTCCTGTGGTGACGGTGCCAGTATAGTCCCCCTTTGTTTGTGCTTTGCGGGGATTGTGTTGCGGAAATATGAAATTCAAAAAAAGAACCGGTGCCGAACAGCGCGGCACCGGTTCATCGGTTCACAGCAGGGCGCGGCCCTTTTCGCACAGACGCCAGATTTCGTCATACTGGGCCTCCAGGGCGGGCTGCAGGGCCGCCTGCCGTCGACGCAGCCAGCGGCCATAGAACAGGGCGGGGGCCGCCCACCCCCCGAAACCCGGCACCGCCAGCACGGTCATGAGCAGATACAGCGGCGGTGTGTGGGTGACGGCAAACACCGCCCCCGCCAGAAAGGCGGTACCCGCCAGCCCCACAGCCAGGGCCCGGCCAGTGGCGGTCCGGCGGGGGGCCTGCTGCAGCCGGTGCACCTCTCCCACGCAGGCCTCGAAATGGCGCTGCAGCCGGGTGAGCTCCACCTTGTTGGCACGACGGCGGTCCCGTTTGAGATACAGGGTGACCACGTTGCCCCGGCCTGGTGCCGGGCGGTTTTCGTCGGGATACCAGCCGAAGCTGGCATACCCGTCCAACAGCAGCGAAACTTCCCCGTCCGGGGCGGCGACGGTCTTGTACTCATACCCGTTGCAATTCATGGTTGTGTTTCCTCCCGCAGGATATCCCGGGGCAGCCGCACGGTGAAGGTGCTGCCCTGCCCGGGGGTGCTTTGTACCGTGACGGTACCGTCCGAAAGTTCCAGGATGCGCCGCACCAGGGCCAGACCCAGGCCGTTGCCCTCGGTAGCGTGGGAGGTGTCGCCCTGGTAGAATTTGTCAAAGATGCGTTCCTGGGTGGCCCGGTCCATGCCGCAGCCGGTGTCGGACACGGTGACGGTGAGGCTGTCCCGGTCGGAGCGCTCCACCAGCCGCACCCGGCCGCCCGCCGGGGTGAATTTGACGGCGTTGGACAGCAGGTTGGTCCACACCAGTTCCAGCAGGCCCGCATCCGCCGTCAGGGTACAGCGGTCCTCCAGGTCGGCGGCAAAATCAATCTGCTTTTTTTCCCACTGGTCCTCAAACTGCAGGGCACATTCGCAGAGTTGGGCACAGACATCGTAGGATTGGGGCAGCGGCTGGATCACCTGCTTTTCCAGTTTGTTGAGTTTGAGCATGTTGGTGATCAGACTGGACAGCCGCCGGGTGGATTGCAGGATGGCGGCCAGACAATCCTGCCGCTGGGCCGGAGACAGACGGGGCTGCTGCAGCAGCTCGGCATTGTTCTGGATGACGGCCAACGGGGTCTTGATTTCGTGGGAGACATTGGAGAAGAAGTCGGTTTTCAGCGTCTCGATGCTGCCCAGTTCCTCCACCATCTTGTTGAAATCCAGGCAGAGCACATCCAGATGGGTGGTTTTGTCCAGGGGATGGCGCGGTGCCAGATACACCGAGAAATCCCCCGCCGCCACCTGGCGGGCCGCTGCCGCCACCTCCTCCAGGGGCTTTTGGTAGTAATGGCGGATAACCAGCCCGGCGGCCACGGTACAGCCCAGGGCGGCTGCCGCCCAGAACGCCAGTACCGCCACGACATTGCCCAGCGGCAGGCTGCGGTAGTCGATGACCTGGCCGATCATGACCATCTGCACGGTGGTGAACACCGCAAACACCCCGAAGAACAGCGCAAAGGTGGAGACCGGGAACAGTTCCCGTTTGACCCGTGCGTCGTCAAATTTTCCCGTTGCCCTCATACCAGCACCGCCTTGTATCCCAGGCCCCGCACCGTGCGGATGGCAAAGCCGTCACAACCGGCACACTTGTCCCGCAGTTTGGTGATGTACACATCCACCGCCCGCAGGCTGGCGTCGGAATCCACGCCCCAGAATTCGTCCATCAGCTGGGCCCGGGTAAAGGTCTTGTTGGGGTAGGACAACAGCTTGTACAGGATGTTGAACTCCCGGGTGGTGACGGGTACCTCGGCCCCGTCCACCGTGGCGGTCATGGCGTCGGCGTCCAGCGTCAGATTGCCCACCGTCAGCCGGCGTTCCATCTGGATATGGGCGCGGCGCAGCAGCGCCTGCACCCGCAGCAGCAGTTCCTCCAGCTGGATGGGCTTGACCATGTAGTCGTCAATGCCCAGGCGGAATCCCTTCTGTTTGGCGGGCAGGTCGTCCCGGGCGGACATGAAGAGCAGCGGAATGGTCTGGTTGACACGGCGCACACTTTCGGCAAAGGCAAAGCCGTCGATCTCCGGCATCATAATGTCCGAGATGATCAGCGCAAAGGGGCGGCTGTACAGAGCGTCGTAGGCTTCCCGGGCCGTCAGGCAGCCGGTGGCCGCAAAACCGCTGTCGTTGAGGTAGACGCAGACTGCCCGGTTGAGGGTGGCATCGTCCTCCACCACCAGAATATGTACCATTTTGGTTCCCCGCTTTCTATGGTTGTTCTACCCGTATTATACGCCTGCGGCGGGATTTTACCAAACCAATGTTGCGGCGCCGTTGGGGAATTGTTTGAGAATTGTGAATTCCAAAAAGCGGCGCCCCGCCCTTTTGTACAAAGAGCGGGGCGCCGCCCGGAAAACGGGTCATGCCCGGGGCACGGTATTGAGCTGTGCATTGATTGCCAGCAGTTTTTCTTTGGTGAGTTTGTTTTCGCCCAGGGTCCCCACCAGACCGGAAAGGCGCAGCACGGTAAAGCCGCCGATCATCCGGGCAAAGTCCTCCGACCGGGTGCCCTGGTCGCCCATCCCCACCGAGTCCAGAAGTTGCAGAATGATCTGCTTGCCGGCCGGTACGGCCACAATATCCCCGATCAGATCGTTGAGGGAAAAGTAACCCTCCTTCTCGGTGATGTCAAACCAGTTCAGGATGGCCCCCTGCTCCCGCAGGCGGTACCGCTCGTCGGGGGGCTCCACATGGCAGATGTCGGCGGTGTCCCGGCAGGTTCCCGCCACCGCTTCCAGGTGGGTCTTGCCCCGGTTGGGCACCGTAAAGCGGAAGAAGTGGTCCGGGGCTTTCTGCACCCCCAGCGAACTGCCGTTGGCGAAGAGTTCCACCTCCGGCTGGTTGGAGTAAACGGTGATCTGCACGGTATCCCCGGTGTGGTTCACAAACCGCTTGCCGCACAGATGGACAAAGGGTTCGTCGGACAGCCAGGCCTTGTAGGCATAGAAGGCGTCTTTTTTGTATTTGCGGTCAAACGTCACCAGGCCCTTGTGGTTCTGGCCGTTTTCGCCGCCTTCGTTGCGGGCGTCGGCACCAAAATCAAACATATTCCACACATGGGTGGCCCAGATATAGGGGCGGGTGAACAGCTGCTTGATCAGTTCCTCGTGGTAATGGGCCTGGTATTCCTCGGTGTAATCGCCCTGCTGCGGGGTGTCGGAATGCCAGTTCAGCGCCTCGCAGCCGTATTCGCTGCAGCCGATGGGCAGCGTGGGGTGCTGGGCGTGGAACTTGTCGAACCAGGGGCCGTTCATGGCGGTATCGCCGCCATACCAGCCAAAGTAATGGTTGTACGAAACCGCGTCGGGAATTTCCAGGTAGGGGCTGTCGGTGGGACACATGCTGATAGCCGCCATGACGGTGGGGCGGGTGGGGTCCATGGTATGGCACAGATCGTTGAGCCGGTGATGGTTTGCCAGCAGGTCCGGGTCCTTGTCCCCTTTCATGGTGATTTCGTTGCTCAGCCCCCAGACCACAATGGAGGCGTGGTGGTGGTTCTGGACAATGAGCTCCCGCATCTGGTCCAGCGTGTTCTGCCGTCCGCCGGGCCGCTGACCCAGCTTTCCACCTGTACCCGGCCGTCGGCTTCCGGGGTGATGTACAGCCCGCAGCCGCCGTAGTAGGACAGGTCAAAGTGGGTGGCGGGCAGGCAGATCACATTCACGTCCCGGTACAGATCGCCGTAGAAGGTGAAGTCTGCCACCTGGGGATAGACATGGTCATTGGGGGCGTTGTCCACCGTGATGACCAGCAGGTTTTCCTCCTGCAGATGGCGGGTCAGATCCACCCGCCAGGTGGAATAGCCGCCGTCATGGGCGGCCAGCTTTTCCCCGTTGAGCCATACTTCCGCCGAGGAATTGGCGCCGTTGATTTCCAGGAAATAGACGTCCGCCCGGGGCAGGTCGGCACGGCGCAGCGGCCGGACATACACGCCGGTGCCGCGCCAATAATCGTTTTCGCCGTCCTGGCCGTCAATGTTGTTCCAGGTGTGGGGCAGGTTGACGATGTCCCAGTCGGCCGGCCAGGCGTCGGGGCGGGCAGCCCCCTTGCGGAAAGCCCATTTGCGGTTTATGTTGACGATATTTCTTATAACAGACGCTCCTTTGCAGCGATCCATGGACAGGGAAAATGCTGAAACTTCCGGACCGGGAATCCGCCTGGTCCGGGCACTGTCTCTATCTTACCAGAATCCGCCCCGCATGAATTAGAATAATTTTGTGTAATTTCTTAATGATTTTTGTTTTTCCTCTTGTCATGGTGCAGAAAAAAGCAGATACTGGCTGTATAGATTGCTCATCTTGACAAAGTGGGGTGTGTTTGCATGGGCTGCCAGGATGAATTTTATTTTTTTCTGCAAGTGATCCACCGGGCAGGCATCGGCAGCAAGGAGTTTTCCCTGCCTGCCGCGGGAGATCTGGAAATTGACGGAGGGCTGCGCCGTCAGCTGGGGGTGGAACCGTCGGTTTTTGCCGGGTGCCGGGTCTTCTTTCCTCTTCTGGAACCGGGCATCCTCTGCCATGTGACCGACTGTTTTTACCTGCACTATCTGTTTTTCCGGCTGCCCGGGGCGCCGCGGGGCATGGTGGTGGGGCCCTATCTTTCCCTGCTGCCCTCGGCGCAGCAGATTTTGGAAATGGCCGAACGCTACGAGCTGCCGCCCGTGCGCACCCACCTGCTGGAAGAGTTCTACCCCACCCTGCCCCAGATCACCGACAACAGCGTTTTTTACAGCATGGTGTACTGCCTGTGTGAGGCGCTGTACGGCCGCAAGGCGGAGGTGCGCTCCATCAGCCTGGAGGACGAGCTTTCCCCCACGGCCCTCTCCGTCACAGCCCGGGAAGCCGATCTTTCCACCGTCATGCAGCGGCTGGAAAACCGCTACCAGCTGGAGGACCAGCTGCTGCGAGCCGTGGCCGAAGGGGACCGTGCCCGGCTGCGCCGGGTCCTGCATGGGGTCGACCTGGATGTGGCCACCGAGCCCCGGCTGTCCGACCCGGTGCGCAACATCAAGAATTATTGCATCGTCCTGAACACGCTGCTGCGCAAGGCCGCCCAGCAGGGCGGCGTACACCCCATTTACCTGGATGATCTTTCCCGCACCTTTGCCGCCCGCATCGAAAAACTGCCCACCACCGCGTCGGCACGGCAGCTGGTCCACGAAATGGCCGACCAGTACTGCCTGCTGGTGCAGCAGCACGGTGCCGAAAACTATTCCCGACCGGTGCAGACGGCCATGCTGTATGTGCGGCAGCACCTGGCCGAACCCCTGAATCTGCACACCCTGGCCGCGCTGCTGGGCTGCAACGCCAGCTACTTTTCGGCCCGGTTCAAAAGGGAAACCGGCCAGACCCTGACCGAATTCATCCTCCAGGAGCGGATGCGCCTGGCCGTCCATCTGCTGCTGACCACCCGGCTGCAGGTGCAGACGGTGGCCCAGTACTGCGGGTTTCTGGACGCCAATTATTTTTGCCGCATCTTCCGCCAGACCGTGGGCTGCAGCCCCGGCGCGTACCGCAAAACCGGCCGGGCACTGCAGGTCTGAACCGGCCGGGCACAAACCGGCGCTTTTGTCCCTTGTCCCCCGGGGCAGAATATGCTAGGGTAACCCCAGGCGGTACGGGTATAAAAACCCCCGTCCCGTCGCATACCAATGCCGGGAGGGACTGTGCATGAAACAACATCTTCATTCCATGGACCGCAATCTGATGAGCCTGCTGGTTTGCATCGGCGAGCTTGTGATCGGGGTGCTGCTGCTCCTGAACCCCCGGGGCTTTACCTTTGCCGTCTTTGTGGCCCTGGGGGTGCTGCTGGCCGCGCTGGGCATTGCCCGGCTGGTGGGCTACTGGCGGACCGAAGCCGCGGTGGCTGCCCGGAGCGGCGGGCTGGTGACCGGTCTGGTCTTTTTGCTGGCGGGGGGCTTTTGCATCTTCCGGTGGCAGTGGTTCGTCATGACGTTTCCCATTCTGACGGTGGTGTACGGCGTGATGACCCTGCTCAACGGGCTGAACAAGCTGCAGTGCGCCGTGGACCTGTGGCGGCTGGGCCAGCGGTACTGGTACCTGGCGCTGACCGGCGCCGCGCTGACGCTGTTGTTCGGCGCGGTGATCCTGGCCAACCCCTTTGCCACCATGGCCCTTTTGTGGAAATTTGTGGCCATTGCCTTTCTGGTGGAGGCGGTGCTGGACCTGGTGACCCTGTTGTTCAGCCGGCGGTAACCGGCCGTCCGCACACCGCCTGCCGCACACAAAAACGGACGCTGCCCCGAAGGGCAGCGTCCGCTTTTGCGTTTGGGAGGCCGGGCTCAGCCCTGCCGCGTGGATGGATCCAGTGTACCGCCGGGTGTGCGTCCGCTGGCAGCGCCGTGGCGCACATTCATCACCAGCATCTGCAGGCGGTTTTCGATGTTGGCAAAGCTCACATCGGGGTCGTAGTCCAGGGGCAGAATCTGCGCATCGGGGTACTGCTCCTTGATCTTTTTGGTGATACCGCGTCCCACCACATGGTTGGGCAGGCAGCCGAAGGGCTGCAGAATGACAAAGGCACGGCAGCCCTGCTGGGCATGGTGCAGAATCTCGCCGGGGATCAGGATGCCCTCGCCCGCATCGAAGGTGTGGGGGATGATGGGATCGCTGAGCCGGGCCAGGTCCTGGATGCGGGCCGCCTTCTCATACAGGGGATGGGCCGAGGCGATGCGGTCGGTCAGGTCATGGGCAGCGTCGAACAGGCGGTCCGCCGTGCTGAACCAGATTTTTTCCGCCGGGCTGCGGCCCACATGCTGTTCCTTGACCTGGCAGTCCTGGTAGAAGTAGGTTTTCTGGATGACATCGGTCATCCGGGCCTCGATGATCTCAAAGCCGTTGCGTTCCAGGTAGGCCTCGATGTCCCGGTTGGCGCCGGGGTGGAAGTTGAGCAGGTATTCGCCCACAATGAGCACCCGCGGCCTCAGGTGGGACCGGTCGTAGGGGACCTCCTTCATCAGCTGGATGCCGTGGCGGAAGCCCTCGGCCGCGCCCTTGACGCCGCCGTGTTCCATGCCGTCCACCAGGGCGTCCATGGCCTTGTCAAAGGCGCGGTCGGCGGCGCCCCGCTCCAGTTCATAGGGGCGGATCTTGCGCAGCAGTTCCTCCAGGGCGTCGATCATGGGCAGCCCGAAGGCGATGCGCACCGAGGACAGCAGGTTCAGCCGGAACCCGGGGTGCAGGTCATGGGCGTCCTTGTCGTCATTGGTCAGGATGGGCACCTTGGCAAACCCGGCATCGTCCAGAGCCTTGCGCAGCAGGGCGCTGTAATGGGTCAGCCGGCAATCGCCGATGTACTTGGCCATGGCCACCGCGGTGTGATCCAGGTCATACTGCCCGCTTTCCAGGGCAGCCAGCACCTCGCCCACCACGATCTGGGCGGGGAAGCAGATATCGTTGTGCACATAGCGCTTACCCATCCGGATGGCATCCTCCCGGCCCACGGCCAGGGGCACCGCCCGGATGCCCTGGGTGCAGAACACCGCCGACAGCAGCCGGCAGAAAGCATGGGAGGTGTTGGGCACCAGCACGGTCTTTTGCCGGTCGGCCTTGGCAAACTTGACCGGATAGGGATCCTGCAGCGGCTGGGGCTCGGGCGGCTTGACCTGCTGGGCCCGGCGCATGGACACCGTCTCCAGGAAGGAGCGCACCCGGATGCGCAGCGGTCCCTGTACGTCGCTTTCGTCCACCTTGAGGATCAGGGGGATCTTGCCGGAGATTTCCTTCATCAGCCGCTGGATCTCGTCGGACAGGTAGGCGTCGTGGCCGCAGCCGAAGCTGACCAGCTGGACGTATTCCAGGTGGGGATTGCGGGCGGCCAGAATGGCGCCGGACAGCATGCGGGCATGGAAGTTGTTGACGATGTCCAGCCGGCTCATATGCAGGTCCACCTGCTCGGTGCCGGGCACGGAATCCGCCGTGAGCACCGGGATGCCCATGCCGGCAAACAGCTCAGGCAGTTCGTGGTTGACCAGCGAATCGTTCTGGTAGGGGCGGGAGGCCAGGATCACCGCAAAGCGGTTTTCCCGGGTGACCTGGTCCAGCACCTCCTGGCCGCGGGCTTCCAGCGTGGTGTGGAAGGCGCGCTCGGCCTCCTCGGCGGCGCGCAGGGCCCGCTTGCACTCGCCGGCGGGGATTTCAAAGGTTTCGGAGAAATACTGTACCAGCTGCTTTTCCCGGTCGGCGGCGGTATACCAGTGGAAGACCGGCGCGTCGTAGGGCACGCCCCACTGTTTGGCCGGGTTGTCCGAGTTGCCCACCACCAGGGGGTAGCCCTTGACCACCGCGCACATGGAGCGGCTGGTGACCTGGGTGTTCTCGGTGGGGACGGTGGTGACCACCGGCATGAAGATGCGGTCCACCTTCTTTTCCACCAGGTTGCGGATGTGGCCGTGCACCAGCTTGGCCGGGAAACAGACGGTGTCCGACGTGACGGCGGAGATGCCGTTTTCGTACAGTTTGCGGGTGCTGCGGTCGGACAGCTGGACCCGGAAGCCCAGCCCCCGCAGCAGGGTGCTCCAGAAGGGCAGCGTATCCCAGAAGGCCAGCACCCGGGGGATGCCGATGGTGATGCCCCGGTCCTGGACGGGGTGCGGCGTGGGATAGTCCCGCAGCAGCAGTTTTTCCCGCTCCTGGAACAGGTTGGGCACCGCCCCCGCCTTTTTGCGCTGTTCGGCCAGCTGGGCGCGCACTTTTTCGTCCTTGGGGTCGCCCAGGATCTCGCCCCGCTCGCAGCGGTTGTTGGTGATCCAGGAATTGCCGTTGGAGAACCGCAGGATGGTCCGCTTGCAGTGGTTGGTGCAGAAGGGACAGGGGGCGTTTTCCTCCTGATGATAGGTGAAATCTTCCAGGGCGTCCAGGCCCAGGAAGGTCTGATTTTCGGGATGTTCGTGGTAGCGCTCCCGGGTGAGCAGCGCGATGCCGATGGCACCCATCAGGCCGGGGTAGGGCGCCCGGATGACCTGACGGCCGGTGTATTCTTCCAGGGCGCGCAGCACGGCGTTGTTCTCAAAGGTGCCGCCCTGCACGACGATGCGGTCCCCCAGCGAGTCCAGGTTGGACAGCCGGATGACCTTGGTGAAGACGTTTTCGATGATGGAACGGCAGAGCCCGGCCATGATGTCCTGGGCGCTCTTGCCGTTGCGCTGCTCGGTGATGATGCTGCTGTTCATGAACACCGTGCAGCGGCTGCCCAGCACGGCGGGCTGGCGGGAGGCGAAGGCCGCATCGGCAATCTGTTTGGTGGGAATGCCCAGCGAGGCGGCGAAGTTTTCCAGGAAGGACCCGCAGCCCGAGGAGCAGGCCTCGTTGACCACGATGTTGGTGATGATGCCGTTGTCCAGCCACATGGCCTTCATGTCCTGGCCGCCGATGTCCAGCAGGAAGGTGGCGTCCTGCACATACTTTTTGGCCGCGCGGGCGTGGGCCACCGTTTCCACCGTGTGGTACTCGGCGCCGTAGGCCTTGGCAAACAGCATCTCGCCGTAGCCGGTGGTGCCGGCGGCCAGGATGTGCAACTTGGCCCCGGCCGCCCGGTAGCGGTCCCGCAGGGCCAGCAGTGCCCGCTTGGCCACGTTGAGGGGTTCGCCGGCGTTGGAGGCGTAGAAGGAATCCAGCAAATTTTCCTGATCGTCCATCAGGACAAACTTGGTGGTGGTGCTGCCCGAGTCAATGCCCAGAAAAGCATAGACCTCCTCCCCGGGCTGGGGCTCGTGAGGAGTCAGGGTGGGTTTCTGGTGCCGCTGTTCAAAGGCAGCCTGCTCCTCGGCGGAGGCAAAGAAGGGGCGGGCAGCCTCGCTTTTGACGGCGTGGGGCGGGCAGGCCTGCAGCCGGTCCCGCAGGTCGGCGGGCAGGGTGGGCACACAGTCCCCCCGGAACATCGTTTCGGCGCAGACGGCGGCGCCGCAGGCCACCATCAGTTCAGGGTGGGCCGGGATGAGGATCTCGTCCTCGGCCAGACCCAGACGCTGGGCAAAGACCCGCACCAGCACCGGGTTGAAGGTCAGGGGTCCGCCCTCGAACACCACGGGGCGGGTGATCTCCAGCCCCTGGGCCAGACCGCCGATGGTCTGCTTGGCGATGGCGTGGAAGGCCGACAGGGCCAGGTCCGCCTTGGCCACCCCTTGGTTGAGCAGGGGCTGAATGTCGGTTTTGGCGTAGACGCCGCACCGGCCGGAGATATCATAGACACAGCTGCCCTGTTCCGCCAGGGCGTTGAACTGCTCCACCGGGACCTTGAGCAGCGAGGCAATCTCGTCGATGAAGGCGCCGGTGCCGCCGGCGCAGCTGCCGTTCATCCGCATGTCGGCCACGGTGCGGGCACCGGTGGCCGCGTCGGTCTGGAAAAAGATCATCTTGGCGTCCTGGCCGCCCAGCTCGATGGCGCTGCCCACCTTCTGGTAGCGGCGGCGCAAAGCGGCGGCGTTGGCCGCCACCTCCTGGGCGAAGGGCAGGTCCAGCGCTTCGGCGATGGGCTTGGCACCTGAACCGGTCAGGCAGATCCGGAAGGTCTGGGCGGGGAAATGTTCTGCCAGCGCATCCAGCACACGCAGGACGCTGTGCACCTGGTCGGCGTGATGACGCTTGTATTCCGAGTAGAGGACTTCGCCGCTGTCCGGCGCCAGCACGGCCACCTTGGTGGTGGTGGAACCGATGTCGATGCCGGCGGCAAGGCCCTGGGGGTAGTTGGTTTGCTGTGTATCCAATGCCATGTTTGTACGTTCTTTCTGCTAGATTTGCGGCCGCACCACGGCGGCCTGGGAGAAGGGGCTCGGACACCCGGTTCGACCCGGTATGCCAAATTTCGACTGTACCCCATTACATATTAAACCATGTTTTATATTGAAAAAGAAGTGAAAAAATGGTATCATTGATGCCAAAAGTGCAACAATGCAAGGAGGCCGCCTTTGAATACGCAACAATTGGAGAGTTTCCTGCAGGTGGCGGAAAACCTGAATTTTGCCCGGGCCGCCGAGGTACTCAACGTGACCCAGTCGGCGGTATCCCGCCAGATCCAGACCCTGGAGGAGGAGCTGGGCGCCAAGCTGTTTTTCCGCACCACCCGCACCGTCACGCTGACCCCCGAGGGGGTCATCTTTCTGGAGCATGCCAAGCAGGTGCTGGGCCAGCTGCGCCTGGCCGCCGCCCGGGTGCAGCACCACAGCAGCACCGGCGCCCGCATCCTGCGCATCGGCTGCGAAAGCGAAACCGACCTGGACTTTCTGTGCACAGTGCTGGCCGCCTGCCGGGGGGAGATTCAGGCCTTTCACCCCTATCTGCGCATTGTGCCCCACCGGGCGCTGCTGAACCTGTTTTTCCAGGGGGAACTGGAAGTGCTGTTCGGCTTTTCGGAGGGGTTGCCCCTGCGCAACGAGGTGGATTTTGTGCCGCTGCGCCAGGTGCCCCTGTGCTGTGTGGTGCCGGCGGGGAATCCCCTGGCAACCCGCCAGACGGTGGACGAGGAAACGCTGTTCCGCCAGCAGCTGGTGCTTTGCAGTGCCTATGCCCTGCCCGCCCGGGTGGTGGAGCTGCAAAACCGCATTGCCCAACGGCTCTACCCCGAACAGGTCCACCTGAGCGAGAGCCCCCAGGTGGTGCGCACCCTGGTGCGGGCGGGCTACGGATGCGCCATCCTGCCCCGGCCTTCCGGCGGGACCGAGGGGCTGGCCTACCTGCCGCTGGAGGGGGTACCGCCCCTGACCTACGGGCTGTGCTACGCCAGGACGTCGGACAACGGGCTGCTGCGCCGCTTTGTGGAGATTGCCCGTACCGTGGCTGCTCCCTGACCCAAAAAGAACCGGACCCCCGCGGGGAGTCCGGTTCTTTGGTTTATTCGGCGGCGGGGGGTTCTTCCCGGGGCAGTTTTTCCACCAGTGCCCGCACCACCTTGCGGGTGCGGAATTCCTCCACCCGGATGCGCAGACCGCAGGTTTCCACCGACAGGCGGGCGCCGTCCCGGGGGATGGCGGGCAGGCAGCTGAGCACCATACCGTTCACCGTGTCATAGTCGGCGTCGGGGGGCAGTTCCACCCCCAGCAGCTCGGCCAGGTCCTCGGCCCGCACGCTGCCGGCCACCTGCCACACCCCGGGTTGTACTTCCAGCATGGGCTGGGGCTCCTCCTCGTCAAATTCGTCATAGATGCTGCCCACAATCTCCTCCAGCAGGTCCTCCATGGTCACCACGCCCGCCGTGCCGCCGTACTCATCCACCACCACGGCCATATGCTGTTTGCGGGCCTGCATATCCCGGAACAGCCGGTCGGCGTGGACGTTTTCCGGCACACTGTAGGCCGGGCGCAGCAGGCTTTCCAGCGGCTGGGGATCCCGGCGCTGGGCGTTGAGCAGGAACTCCCGGGCATTGAGGATGCCGCAGATCTCGTTGGGGCTGCCCCGGTAGACGGGGTAGCGGCTGCAGCCGATTTCCCGGATGGTGTGCAGGATATCGGCGGGGTCGGCGTCCAGAGCCAGGGCCACCACGTCGGGTTCCGGGGTCATCACGTCGCTGGCGGTCAGGTCACCGAAGTCAAAGACGTTTTCGATCCACTGCTGTTCCTCCTGGGCGATGGTGCCCTGCTCCCCGCTGTTTTCCACCATCAGGCGGATTTCCTCCTCGCTGGCGGCGGTGTCTTCGGCCTCGGTCTTGAGGCCGAAGAGTTTCAGCGTGCCGTTGGTGGTCAGGCTCAGCAGCGCCATCATGGGGGCAAAGATCCGGCTGATGCCGCCCATGACCCCCAGCGCCGCCCGGGCCCAGGGCTCGGGGCGCTGCATGGCGATCCGCTTGGGCACCATCTCGCCGAAGGCAATGGAAAAGAAGGAGATGACCAGCGTGACCACCACCATGGACACCACCCCCAGCACGCCGGCGGACACCGGCAGGCCCAGCCCCACCAGGAAGGCCGTCAGGTAGCCGGAGAAGTTCTCGGTGCCGAAGGCGGCGCCGAGAAAGCCCGACAGGGTGATGGCCACCTGGATGGCAGACAGAAAGCGGTTGGGGTTTTCCACCAACGCCAGCAGCCGGGCGGCGGTCTTGTCGCCCCCTTCGGCCTGCTTGGACAGTTTGACACTGTTCAGCGACAGGAAGGCGATCTCCGATCCGGCAAAAAAGGCATTGAGCAGGATGAAAACGATCTGTAACAGAATTTGGGCGGGAAGATTTTCCACAAAGGTACTCCTTTTTGTTGAAAGACAGGGTAAAACGGGCAAAAACGCAAAAAAGCACAGCCCTGCGCCGGACATCGGCGGGGCTATGCTTTCTCTATGGTCTATTGGGTCGGGCCGGGTCGGCGTCGCCGTCGGCAATCATAGGCGGATTCATTTCCTTTCTGGCAGGTCCACCTTTTGAGGAGGTATTATAGCGGAAATTGCCCCGTTTGTCAAGGGGACACCCGTTTTTTCCGGCCGGGGACCGCTCTCAGGCGTTGTCGCCGAAGAAGAGCTTCATGTCCTCCTCGACCGTGCCGATGCCCGCGATGCCGAAGTTTTCCACCAGCACCTTGGCCACGTTGGGGCTCAGGAAGGCCGGCAGCGTGGGGCCCAGGTGGATGTTCTTGACCCCCAGGTAGAGCAGGGCCAGCAGCACGATGACCGCTTTCTGCTCATACCAGGCAATGTTGTAGATGATGGGCAGGTCGTTGATGTCCTCCAGCCCGAAGACTTCTTTCAGCTTGAGGGCAATGACCGCCAGCGAGTAGGAGTCGTTGCACTGGCCGGCATCCAGCACCCGGGGAATGCCGCCGATGTCGCCCAGGTCCAGCTTGTTGTACTTGTACTTGGCGCAGCCCGCCGTCAGGATGACGGTATCCCGGGGCAGGGCCTTGGCGAACTCGGTATAATATTCCCGGCTCTTGGCGCGGCCGTCGCAGCCCGCCATGACGACGAACTTCCGGATGGCGCCGCTTTGGACCGCCTCCACGATCTTGTCGGCCAGGGCCAGCACCTGGGCGTGGGCAAAGCCGCCCACAATCTCGCCGGTTTCCAGCTCGGCGGGGGGCGCACAGCGCTTGGCATGCTCGATGAGGGCGGAGAAGTCCTTGGTTTCGCCGATGCCGCCGGGGATGTGCACGCAGCCCGGGTAACCCGCCGCGCCGGTGGTGTACAGCCGGTCCTTGTAGCTGTCCTTGGGGGGCACGATGCAGTTGGTGGTCATCAGGATGGGACCGTGGAAGGACTCAAACTCTTCCTTCTGCTTCCACCAGGCGTTGCCGTAGTTTCCCACAAAGTGGGGATACTTCTTGAAAGCCGGGTAGTAGTGGGCGGGCAGCATCTCGGAGTGGGTATAGACGTCCACGCCGGTGCCGGCGGTCTGCTCCAGCAGCATCTCCAGGTCCCGCAGGTCATGGCCGGACACCAGAATGCCGGGGTTGGTCCCCACGCCGATGTTGACCCGGGTGATTTCGGGGTTGCCGTAGGCCGTGGTGTTGGCCTTGTCCAACAGGGCCATGCCCGCCACACCGTACTTGCCGGTTTCCAGGGTCAGGGCCACCAGGTCGTCGGCGGTCAGGCTGTCATCCAGCGTGGCGGCCAGGGCGCGCTGCAAAAAGGCGTCCACCTCGGCGTCGTCCTGCAGCAGGGCGTTGGCGTGCTTGGAATAGGCGGAAAGTCCCTTGAGGCCGTAGGTGATCAGTTCCCGCAGAGAGCGGATGTCCTCGTTCCCGGTGGAGAGTACCCCCACCGTGCGGGCCTTGGCCATCCAGTCCCCTTCCCCGTCCCAGCGGGCGGCTTCGGGCAGGGCGGCGGTGTCGGTCACGCCGGCCAGCAGTTCCCGCTTGGCGTCCAGCGTGGCGGTGATGCGGGCCTCGATGTCCGCCCGGTCAAAGTTGGCGTTGGTGATGGTGGTAAAAAGGTTCAGCGTGATCAGGTGGTTGACGTCGGCCGAAACGCTCTGCCCGGCGGCGCGCAGGGCGGTGGTCACGGCGGACAGCCCCTTGGTCACCCAGACCAGCAGGTCCTGCATGGCGGCCACATCGGGCTGTTTGCCACAGACACCCACCCGGGTGCAGCCTTTGCAGCCGGCGGTCTCCTGGCACTGGTAACAAAACATTGCTTCGTTCATGGGGGTTCTCCTTGTTGTTGATCAGAATACGACGACGAGCAGCATCTTGAAGGCTTCTTCGCCATAGACGGCATGGGGATGTCCCGCCGGCATGACGATGCTTTCGCCCTCGTGCAGCAGATAGTCTGCCCCGTCGATGGTGATTTTGCCCACACCGTCCAGACAGGTGACCATGGCGTCCCCGCCCGAGGCATGGGTGCTGATCTCCTCGCCCTTGTCAAAGGAGAACAGCGTGATGCTCACCGCCGGGTTCTGGGCCAGCGTCTTGCTGACCACCTGCCCCGGCTGGTAGGCGATCTGCTCCTTGAGAGAGAGCACGGTGGCCAGCTCGATATTCTTCATTTTTGCGTTCATAAAAATGCCTCCCGTCATGGTAGTATGCGCAGTTCCGGGGCGCCGGAAGCACCCCGTGCTGTTGTTAGGATACAACAAAGGGCGGTGCCTTGTATGTTGTAATTACAACATACAGTTTTTGGCAGCGGCCGCCGGGCATCCAGGCAAAAAAATCCTGCTCGGTTCCGACTTGCGCTGTCCCGGCCCGCCGTACTATAATAAAACCAGATTGCACACGGGAGGGGTATGCATGAAACTGCGCCGGATGTTGCCGGTACTCAGCGGCTTTCTGGTGGCGGGGCTGCTGGCCGCCGCCCTGGTACCGCTGCTCTGGCTGCCGGGGGACCACTCGGCCGATCACATCGAGGAGCAGCGGCTCATCGGCGCCACCTACATGACGATGAACAACCCCTTTTACCAGGAACTGGACGCGCGGCTGCAGGCCGCCGTGGAAGCCCGGGGTGACAGGCTGCTGACCCGGGACGCCGTGATGGACCAGGACCGCCAGAACGAGGAGATTGCCGATTTGCTGGACCTGGGGGTATCGGCCCTGCTGATCAACCCCGTGGACTGGGAGGGGGTCAGCGCCGGGGTGCAGATGGCCGCCGACGCCGGGGTGCCGGTGATCGTCATCGACGCGCCGGTGAAGGACGAAAGTCTGGTGGCCTCCACCATTCTGTCGGACAACTACCAAGCGGGGGTCCAGTGCGCCCAGCACCTGCTCAGCGTGCGGGACTCCGCCAACATCCTGCTGCTGGAACATGTGACGGCCCGCTCCGGTGCCGACCGCATCCAGGGCTTTGTGGATACCCTGCAAGGGCACGAGGGCTTTGCCATTGTGGGGGCCGGTTCCTCCGACGGGCAGATCGAGAACGCTATGCCGGTGATGGAACAGCTGCTGGACGAACATCCCGAGGCCAACGTGGTGATGGCGCTGAACGACCCCAGCGCCCTGGGTGCTCTGGCCGCCATTGAGGGGGCCGGGCTGCAGGGACAGTTCCTGGTGTACGGGGTGGACGGTTCCCCCGAGGGCAAGGTCCTGGTGGCCGACGGCCTGATGACCGCCACCAGCGCCCAGATGCTGAGCCAGATGGCCGGAACCGCCGTGGACCAGGCCTACCTGGCCATGGAGGGCGGCACCCCGGAGAAAGAGATTGTGCTGCCGGTGACCCTGCTGACACAGGATAACGTGTCAGCCTACGGAACAGGCGGGTGGCAGTGATGAAACAGGACCGCACCCTGCGCACCCTGCGCGCCCTGATGCTGGGCATCAACCTGGCGCTGGTGCTCTACTATTCCCTGCTGCGCGGCCTGACCACGCTGCGCCTGGCCCGGGGCTTTGCGGCCCGGGATTTTCTGGCGCTGGCTTCGCTGGTACCGGCCCCGCCCTGGCAGATGACTCTGCTGAGTCTGGGCCTGTTTGTACCGCTGGCGGCCCTGATCCTGGGCAAGGGACGGCTGGCGCCCCAGCGCCCCCTGACCCGCGCGGCACTGTTTGCCGCCGAAATCCTGCTGGCCACCCTGGAGGCCGCCAGCCTGGACTTCTATTACCGGGGCTTTTTCCTGATGGTGTTGGCCGACCTGGTCTACACCGTGCAGGACCGCCGGGGCCGGGCGGGCATCATTGCGGTACTCACCGGGTTGTACGCCCTGGCGGACTACGACATTGCCTCGGTGGTGGTGCCCAGCGTGCCGCTGCGCATCTATCTTTCTTACTACACTGACGCCTTCCGCAGCTGGTTCGGCGGGGTGGAAAGCCTGCTGGAGTCCCTGCATGTGCTGCTGTTTGTGGTGTTCCTGGTGCTGTTGTTCCTGGGCCAGAAGGAGGAAAACACCCGGGTACAGCAGCTCAATGCCCAGCTGCAGGAAAGCTACCGCCAGCTGCAGGACTACGCCGACAAGACCGAGCATATGGCCGAACTGCGGGAGCGCAACCGGCTGGCCCGGGAGATTCACGACACCCTGGGCCATACCCTGACCGGCATCATCATGACCACCGACGCCAGCCTGGTGCTGATGGACGCCGCCCCCGACCAGGCCAAACAGCAGCTGCAGCTGGCCAACCAGACCGCCCGGGAGGGGCTCAACGACGTGCGGCGCTCCATCAATGCCCTGCGGCCCGACGCCCTGGAGCACCGCCGCTTTGCCGAGGCCCTGGAGGATACCATTGAAAAATTCTGCCTGACCACCGCCGCCAAGGTGAACTACACCCAGGACGCCGGCGACCTGGACCTGGCCCCCGACGAGGAGGAAGCCGTCTACCGGGTGTTGCAGGAGAGCCTGACCAATGCGGTACGTCACGGCAAGGCCCGCAACATCGAGGTACGCCTGGCTTACGAGGGGCCGGAGCTGGTCATCACCGTGAAGGATGACGGTCTGGGCATGGCGGAAGGCCAGCCCGAGGGCTTTGGCCTGCGCCATATGCGGGAGCGTCTGGCCCTGCTGCACGGCGCTTTGCAGTACGGAAACCGTCCGCCGCAGGAGGGCCGCGGTTTTGCGCTGACCGCCCGGCTGCGGCCGCGGCAGAAAGGGGAGGAGACAATATGATTCGCGTGGTGATTGCGGACGACCAGGAACTGTTCTGCCAGAGCCTGAAGATTGTACTGAACGTCAACCCCGACATGGAGGTGGTGGACACCGTCAGCGATGGCGGTTCGGCCGTGGAAAGTGTGGCCAAATACCGCCCCGACGTGGTGCTGATGGACATCCGCATGCCGGTGATGGACGGCGTGGAGGCCACCCGTACCATCAAGGAGAAATACCCCGCCACCAAGGTAATTCTGCTGACCACCTTTGCAGACGACGAATACGTCTTCGGCGCGCTGAAAAACGGCGCCAGCGGATATCTGCTCAAAGGAACCGGTATCACCGAGCTGGCCGAGGCCATCCGGGTGGCCCACAGCGGCGGCGCCATGGTCAACCCCAACATTGCCAGCAAGATGATCCAGCTGTTCTCCAGCATGGCACACGGTGAGGCGGGCATGCCGGTGGAGGATGAGCGCGCCGCCAGCCTGACCAAGGGCGAACTGCCGGTGGTCCAGTCGGTGGGACGGGGACTGTCCAACAAGGAGATTGCCGCCGAACTCTGCCTGTCGGAGGGCACGGTGCGCAATATCATCAGCACCGTACTGGGCAAGCTGGGCCTGCGGGACCGCACCCAGCTGGCCATCTGGGCGGTGGAAACCGGCCTGCGGCGCCGGGATCTGCCGTGAAGCGGCGCACCGCAGCCCTGTGGGGCGGCGCAGCATTGCTGGCCGCGGCGGCCGCCGCCATCTGGCTGTGGCCCCGGGGCAACACCGTTTTGCACCTGGGTGTGTTTGCCGGCAGCTACTGGGGTACCCCCAACGGCAGCAGCTACCAGGTGCTGGACGACGCCATCGCCCGCTTTGAGGAAGCTCACCCCGGCGTGACGGTGGAATACGAGAGCGGCATCCCGGTGGACGAGTACAGCGAGTGGCTGGCCGGCCACCTGCTGGTGGGCGAGGAACCCGATGTCTTTTTTGTGCTGCCCGAGGATTTCGGCCTGCTGGCCGAGACCGGCGCCCTGGCCCCCCTGGACACGCTTCTGGACAACGCCGGCGGCCCCGACCGCAGCCTGTACTACGACGCCTGCCTGCAGGCCGGCCAGTACAACGGCAGCCAGCTGGCCCTGCCCTACGAGAGCGCCGCCACCGTCATGTTCGTCAACCGCACCCTGCTGGAGGCCTACGACATCCCCATGCCGGAAAACGACTGGACCTGGCAGGACCTGTACGCCATCTGCCAGACCATTGCCGCCGCCCAGCCGGACAGTGCCGACCGGGACTACGGCCTGTACGGCTACACCTGGCAAAACGCCCTGTACGCCAACGGCAGCGCGCTGTTTTCGGCGGACGGGCGGCAGTGCTATCTGGCTTCCGATTCGGTGCAGGCGGCCATCCAGTTCACCCAGCAGCTGGCAGATCTGGACAACGGCTACACCGTCACCGCTCAGGACTTTGACACCGGGCACGTGGCCTTCCGTCCCTTCCTGTTCAGCGAGTACCGGGCCTACCAGCCCTACCCCTGGCGGGTGAAGAAATACTCCAGCTTTGTGTGGGACTGCCTGCGGATGCCTGCCGGGCCCGACGGTGACAACACCAGCGAGCTGCACACCGTGCAGGTGGGCATCAGCGCCCGCAGCCGTCACCGGGACCTGGCCCAGGCGCTGTTGTGTACCCTGTGTGCCGACACCACCACCCAGAGCGAGCTGTTCCTGCAATCCCAGGGCATCTCCCCCCTGCGCAGCGTCACCGAGGATACCGCCCTGCTGGACCGCATTTTTGACGAGACCCAGGGCACCAGCACCTTCAACAGCGCCACCATCGGCGAGATCATGCGCACGGCGGCCGCCGTGCCCCAGTTTGCCGCCCGGGAGCAGGCCCTGGCCATGGCGGACACCGCCGTGGCCAACGCCCTGGCCAACAATCAGTCGCTGGTCACCGCCCTGCCCACCGCCCAACGGGAAATTGACCTGTACCTGCAGAATACCGGCTGAGTTCCTCCGTTTTTCCGAGCCCCCGGCTCCTTTTGTGCATCCCACAAAAGGAACCGAGGGCTTTCTTTTTTTGTTTTTTTGCCGCAAGCCTTGTGCACAGTGCACAAAACCAATCTCTCAAAAACGTTGAATCCGGCAGATTCACGAGAAAAACCGCCAAAAATGTGACAATTGTCATCCCGAAGTCATGACAAACTTCAGATGTGCATTCCAGCGCATTTTTCTACAATAAAGACAACAAGAGAAGCCCACCGCAGGGCGACGCAGAAGGAGAGATGATAGTATGCGGTATCTTTTGCTGGTGGCCCACGGGGAGTTTGCCCCCGGCCTGCACAGCGCGCTCAACATGCTGGAAGGGGAGCGCGATGATGTGTTGGATGTTCCCTTCCACGACGGGATGACCCAGGATGCCTTCAAGGCTCAGATCCGGGAGGTCATCGCCCCCATCACGGCCCAGGATGAGGTGCTGGTGCTGGCCGACCTGATGGGCGGCTCGCCGCTGACCGGCCTGATGGAGCAGCTGGACGCCCACTGCGGCCTGACCAACGTGCGGGCCGTGGGCGGCATGAACCTGCCCATGGCCATCTCGGCCTGCGAAGCCGAGGACATGGGCCTGGACGAGGCCGTTGCCTCCATCCAGAGCGAGGCGGCCGAACAGATCCGTCCCTTTGCCACTGCGTCGGAGGAGGACTCCGACGACGACATCTGATGACTTTTTAAGAAGGAGGAACCCCCATGATCAGCTTTATCCGTATTGATGACCGTATGATTCACGGCCAGACCTGCACCCGCTGGGCGCTGGAATATCCCTGCACCGGCCTGATCGCCGTCAACGACGCGGCGGCCAACAACTCCATCCTGTCGGCGGCGTACAAGAATGCCTGCGACAAGAAGACCTTTGTCTGGACGCTGGACGCCTGGCAGAAAAAGAAGGAAAAGGTGCTGGCCAGCAAGGACCAGTACTTCCTGATCACCAAGAACCCCGTGGACATGGCCAAGGTGCTGCTGGACCAGCCCTTTGACCCGGGCATCCACACCATCATCGTGGGGCCCTGCAACGATCGTCCCGGAGCCATCAAGCTGGGCAACAACCAGAGCGTCACACCGGAGGAGGCCGCAGCCTTTGAAAAGCTGATGGCCGCCGGCTACGAGATTGAGTTTGCCCTCATCAAGGAAGCGGCCATTGGCAACTGGAAGAAATTCCGCGGCCAGTTCGGCTACAAATAATCACGCTTGAGGAGGAATTTTCATGACGATCAATGTATTTCAGGCGGCATTGCTGGGCCTGTGCGCCTGCTTGTCGTCCATGCCGGGTATGGGCGGCACCACATTCGGCAACTACACCCTGGGCCGCCCGCTGGTGGCTGGCCTGGTGGTTGGCCTGATCCTGGGCAATGTGCCCATGGGCATCTTCCTGGGTGCGGCGGTGCAGCTGGTCTACATCGCGCTGGTCACCCCCGGCGGCACCGTTTCGGCGGACGTGCGCGCCATCTCCTACATCGGCATTCCTTTGGCGATGCTCTACGTCAGCGCGGCCGGGCTTGACCCCGCCACCTCCGCTGCCCAGGACATGGCCGTGACCCTGGCCTCCACCGTGGGCACCCTGGGCACCGTGCTGTTCTACGGCACCGCCACCGTCAACCTGGTGTGGCAGCACATCGGCTGGCGCAACGTGGAGAAGGGCAACCTGAAGAGCCTGTACCTGGTGGACATCGGCCTGCCCTGGATCTCCCACATTCTGTGCTCCTTCATCCCCACCTTCATCATCTGCTACTTCGGCTCCAACATGGTTGAGCTGATCCAGAGCTACCTGCCCATGGACGGCATCATCATGAAGACGCTGTTCACCGTCGGTTCGCTGCTGCCGGCCGTCGGTGTTGCCATCCTGCTCAAGCAGGTGGTCACCAGCCCCAAGGATTTCCTGACCTTCTTCTTTGGCTTTACCCTGTGCGGCTGCATGGGTCTGAACCTGATCGGCTGTGCCATCGTGGCCGGCTTCTTTGCCCTGATCAAGTACCAGATCAGCTGCGCGGCCATGCGTCCGGCTGCGGCCGGCGCCGCCTCCGGGGACGATGATGACGAGGAGGATATCTGACGATGAAAAAACTTTCCAAAAAGGCTTTGAACAAGTCCTTCCTGAACTGGTTCTACGGCCATCTGACCTGCTTCTCTCAGGAACATATGCAGACCTTCGGTTACATGCTGGCCATGCTGCCCATCCTGCAGGACCTGTATGACACCAACGAAGAACAGACCGAAAAAATGCAGACCTACACGGCCTTCTTCAACACCGAACCCCAGGTCGGCTCGGTGGTCGTGGGCATCACCGCCGGCATGGAGGAAGCCCGCGCCAACGGCGAACCGGTGGACGGCGAGACCATCAACGGTATCCGCGCCGGTCTGATGGGCCCCCTGGCCGGTATCGGCGACTCGCTGGTGGTCGGCACCGTCATCCCCATCCTGCTGGGCATCGCCCTGAGCCTGTCGGGCGGCGGTTCTCCCCTGGGCGCCATCTTCTACATCCTGGTGTGGAACATCGGCA
>ERZ1643251.808-NODE-808-length-40364-cov-9.178496_pt1 | contig 40364 bp, 55 predicted proteins | sample MGYA00579261_ERZ1643251 | MGnify/ENA primary metagenome ERZ1643251 (study PRJEB29033, sample SAMEA4952267) | chicken gut metagenome | biome: Broiler Chicken; feature: Gastrointestinal Tract; material: Caecum | place: Ireland | collected 2018 | study: Broiler... | reverse complement strand
CACCTTGATGTCGCGCCCCATCGAAGTGTCGCTGACCTTGGCCTTGATGAAAAGGCCGTTGCTGTCTTCCCGGAGTTCCAGAGGGCGGCCGATGGGAAGCCAGCAATCGTTGTGCAGGGCCAGGATTTTGACCCGCTCCCAGCCTTCGGCGATTGTCTTCGTGAAGGCTCCAGGTTCTATGACGTCGCCGCCGCTGTCGATATTGCCATACACAGCGGCGTAGCCGCTGAAAATGCCGGTTTCCTCCTCGTACTCCTCCGCTCTGAATGTGAGGGTTTTGTACTCGGTCTTCATGCTCTTTGCTTTCACCCCCTTTCCGAGCGAGGCCTCCCACGCTTTAAGCCCACGTCTGGGGGCATAATAAAGCGGCGACTTGCGGAGATGCGCGGCCGCAAGTTTCGCCGTCAGAATGGGGTCGTTATTGGTAATGTTCGTGTCCGGGCTCGCGGAGCCATGTTCCAGCTCGGCATTCATTCCGGCGGTCAAGGCCTCCAGATCGTACCGCTCCGCCTCCAGGTCGATGCCTGCTGCGGCGGCTGCACTCTTGGCCTGTTCTGGTGTAAATTCCATGTTGGCCTCCTCAATAGTTGTCATAGGTGAGGAAGCAGTGACAGTTGACAACCTCGGAAGCATCGCTGCAATCCGGGTCGCACGGGAACCGGCACCCATTCGAGAACTTGCCGTCAATCGGTACCGTGACACCGTTCAGCCTCTTGTGAGACGATCGGGCCACGGACGGGTTGGTGACGTGCCAGGTCTTCGTGCCTGCCCCTGCTCGCTTCATCATGTCGAAGTTGCCGGTGAGCAAGCTGGTGTTGCACTCCTGGGCCGCGATGGTGCGGGCCCTGGAGGAAGATATCTGCATCTCTTGTTGGATTTGCTTGGCTATGGCCTCCCGGCCGTCTCCGTGCTCCAGAGCATTGGAGACGATGCGGGCGATGCTGTCTTTTGTGGTCTGGGTGATACCGCGCACACGGGAACCTCCCCGGAGCTTCGCGGTGCTGACCAGCTCCGGCCGCTGAACGGCCGTGATGTTGTGGAGCTTGGCTGCCAGCTCTGCGCCCTTGTCGTAGCTCTCCTTCCACAGGGGCTCGAAAATGGCGTTGAGCGCTTCCTCCTCTCCAGGCCAGTCAATAAGACCGGCGATGAACTGCGACACCAGGCGCTCACGCTCCGCCTCATCCAGGCGGACCCACGCTCCATCGACCACGCCGTACTCCGGCACGGCCGCGAACAGGGCGTCCCAGACAGAGGCGTCCGCCTTCTGGGTGCCGTACAGGGCCGCGTCCAGTCGGTTGCTCTGCTCCCGGAAGTATTTCATCGTGGCGATCTCGAAGCGCCTCGCCTGCTCGCGCTCTGCCTCAAGGAGCTGCCTTTGGGCCTGCTGGAGGCGCGTCGCCTTGCGCTCCGCTGCCTTGACGCCCTCAAGCTCGATGGTGCCGGAGCTGTCCACGATCTCCACCGTGCTGCCGTCGTCCAGCGGCTCCCCCTGGTCAGTGATCTCAATTTCCTGCTCCCCTCCGGTCTCCAGCATAGGCGCTCCCTCTGCATACTGGAGGTTTGCCGCCGCCGTGGAGATCTCCGCCGGGTCTTCGTCCTCGTGGATGTAGACATCCGAGAACTGGGTCTTGTAGACGTCTCCGCCAACCTTGGAGGGCGGCATCCCCAACTTCTCCCGCGCCTCATCCCTGGTGAGCAAGCCGGAGTTCCAGCCGTCGATGCCGACCGCCTTGTCGAACTCCTGGTTTCTGGGGACAATGTCGTTGAAGTGCCAGATCAGATCATCGCCGAACCACGGGATGAGCTGATGGTTGATGGCCTCCTCGCGCCGCCGCAGGATTGGCATGAGGACGTTTTGAGCGTAGATGAACTGCGCCGCCTCGCTGGTGGCCCGGTTACTACTCTCCGTAATACCCATGATCTCTCTGGGTACTCCGTAGTGCTCAAGGGCCGCGTTCCGCAGGAAGGTCCGGCCGTTGACCATGTCCATATCTTTCATGCTCTCGCCGATCTTGTTCACCGTGATGTCGCCGTTGACAGTGGCGACGCCATGGCTCTGGAACACGCCTTTGAAGCGCTGCATCCACTCGGCAAGGAACCGCTTCCGCTGCTCCTCGGTGCTCTTGGGCATACCGATGATGATGTTTGGGGTGGCGTCATTGAAGAAGAAGCGCTTCTGGAACTTCGCCGCATACTCATCGGTCTCGATCTCATCGGCCAGGGCCTCACTCTGGCCGAGGCCTCGCTTGAATGGGTCATAGGGGTCAAGGTCCTTCATCACGAACATATCGTCCACAGGCACCTCCATCAGCTGCCCATTGGTGAGCCGTACCGTGTAGAATGGGAAGCCCTGATATGGTGTCATCTGCACCCAATGAGTAGGCACAGGCCAGAGCTCCGCCGGTCTCCCGAGCTCGTCGCGCTCAATGACGAAATATCCCTCGCCCTTGAGCTTGAGGTAGATCTCCAGCAGACGCCACATGGCGGCGTTACTCATTTCGTGAAGTGGATTTGGATTCGCCCAGAAGTCAAGGAAGGGGTGAGTAGTAACCTCCTGCTCATCGCCGTTCCTATCCACACGGAACAACTTCCCTTCCGCAAAGGACAGATCAGAGGCGATGCGCTCCACCACCGCAAGGCGTGGGTTAGTGCGGAAAGCCCTTATCCACTCCTCGGTGTTGCGCTCCGGAGGGTTGGTCCATCTGGGCACCATGTACCCTCCGTTGACATAGGGACGGGAGCCAGGGCCTACGCGCCCCCTATTCCAAAAAGCCATGGTTATTCGCCCCCCTGCTCTTTCTTGGTCCTTGGCCTGGCCCTATGGCCGATGACCTGCCGGACGGTCGGATTTCCAGACGTCAAGCCGGTCTTTCTCTTGTATTCGGCCCGGGCCTCCGCTGCGGTATTCGCCCGGATGTATTTCATTGGGTATCCGTCAGCAGAGGCAAGGTAGCTTTTTCGTTTTCTCATAGTGCCTCCTTAGTTGATGCTCCAGTCGCTCACCAGCGGGTCGTAGAGGGCCAGGGCCAGGGCGTCGCCCATGTCCGGTGAGGACAGGCCGCGCTTTTTCATGGCCTCCTTCTTCTCCAGCTCGATCTTACCCGCGCTGTTCACGATGTAGCGGCGGTTGGAAAGCTGCGAAATCTGTTTGTCATCAGGCCACAGCTTGAGGCTCTGGGTCCGCAGGGCCTCCCGGATGGTGCCCCACATCAGGCCAGTGCTGGTCTGATACTCGACCGGGTCGGCGTTGTTCACGGTGCCACCTTCACCTCCGAAGTGGCACTCGACGATCTCCAGGGACAGCGGGGGCGGTGCTTCGTCGCTGTATTCATAGATCCTTTCCCGGTCTGACTCTATCTCCTCCATGATCTGCCCCTTGAGCTCCATGAGGCGGTCGAACACGCCGACGCCCAGGCCGTCGCAGTCGATCTTCACATGGATTTCTGCCAAGGGGTGCGCTCTGGCGTGCTTCTTGATGCATACAACGGCCATACCGGTAATCTGCATGGTGTCGTTGTGGTGGTAGACTTCGGGCTGCTCCTGCAATTTACGGTCCAGGACAGAGGAGATAACGGAGCTGTCGTCGCCGTACCGGGCAACATCAATGCCGATGTCCACGCGGGTCACGCACTCGATCTGTGGGGCCTCCGCCTCGCTGGCCCTCTCTGCCCACTCCATCGGGATGAAGCTATCAGGCAGCGCCCTCGGGAACTCCCCGGCCACACGGACGCGGAAGACGTCACTGTCCTCTCCGAACATGTCGATGATGGTGTCAACAAAGTCCTGGTCCACTCGGCTGGAGCTTCGCCCGTCTATGTGCATGGCGTTGAACTGCTCACGGTTCTTGTGGTGGCTGTCATAGAAAAAGCCGGTGATCTTGGTGGGGTTCCCACACATCACCAGCTTGGAGCCCTCGGTGGACAGCGCACCGAGGATAGGCTCAAATATCTCATCCTTGACGCCGGAGGCCTCGTCGATGATATAGAGGACGTGGTCTGCATGGAAGCCCTGGAGGGCGTCTGGCTTGCTGGCCGTTCGTCCTACGGCAAACCATTCCTCCGGGTGTCCTTTCATGTAGACCTTCTCTTTTGTCCAGATCAGGTCATTCGCCAGGGCCGGGTTGTTTCTCAACCACTTCGCAATCTCGGCCCACAGGATGTCCCATAGCTGGTGCTGCGTAGGAGCTGTGCAGGGAATTTTCGGGTACGGCCGGGTGGTCAGGAACCAGATCGCAAGCCAGCTCTCCACCGCGCTCTTGCCTATACCGTGTCCACTTCTCACAGACGTCATGGGGTACCGGGCCACGCTGTTCAGGATGTCCCTCTGGTTGGCGTCCGGCTTGGCTCTGATGACGTCCTCCACAAAGTCCACCGGATTGTCGGCGTAGTAAAGGATGGCGTCAGCTGTCATTTTCATTCTGCTTCTGCCTCCTCTCCCAGGCCTCGGAAATGACATCAGCAAGGCTCGTGGAGCTGCCGTCCTCTCCACGGTCCGGGTCGGTCATCTGGACAATGTCCTGGCGGTTCTCTCGCTCCAGCTTGGTGGCCTCCCTGATGAAGGCTACCAAGTTCTTCGGGTCGATGTCCTCCGCGTCCATCTTTTCCAGAGCCTCCATGGCCTTGGACTGCAATTTCAGGGCTATGCCGATATGCCGGTCCGCCATCTTGCGGGCCTTCTTGACCGCCTCCGCATGGGCCTCCTTCTGCAAGTTATTGTCGTAGGCCCGGACGCGATCTTCCCACGCCCAGGTGTCCTTCCAACGACGTATGAGAGTGTAACTTTTCCGCAACTCGTCCGCAACGGCTTGAAGTGTGCGCTTCTCGCCCATATCCCGGTAGATGGCAAAGGCCTCAAAAGGCTTGACGCCCTCCTTCTCCTGGCGCTCCCACGGCTTCGTATCGCTGCGTTTCGGCATTTCACTCCTCTCCTTACGTCCGGGTTACTTCACGGCAATCCACCCGCAGAAATTGAGACAGCGCCAGAACATTTCGACCTTACGGAAACCAGCCTGTTTGAGCATGGCCTCGTTCCAAGCAGGCTCCAGCGGGGACAGGACGTTTTCCAGGCTCCGGCGCTTCGCCATGATCTGATCATCTGTGTACCCGTTCTCCCGCTTCATCTGGTAGTACAGGTCCACCATCAGGTCGTCCAGGTTCTCGGCCACAACCTTCTCAACGTAGATCAGCGCACCGTCCTCTGCCATGCTATCGTAGATCTGCCGCAGCATAAGCTGTCGATATGACGTCGGCATGAACTGCATGGACAGCACAGACAGCACCAGGCTCGCGCTCTCCTCGAACGGCAGGAAGCTCCAGAGGTTCCCCTCCTTCACGGTCACAGCCGGTTCATCCTTGTACTTGTCCCGGCAGGCCTGCGCCATGGCCGGTGCATTGTCGATCAGCAGGAAGTCGTTTTCCTCCCGGTACTCATTGACGAAGGGTTCCGCAGCCAGGCCGGTGGAGCATCCGACGTCCACAACCAGAGTACCGGGCTTTATGAAGTGTTTCCCAGCGTTGTAGACCAATGCCCGCATGGAACGATAGTCCGGTATGCTGCGCTCCAGCATATTGGCGAAGCAGGAAGCCACCTCGGCGTTGAACTCCCACGCTCCACTCGGGTTGGTGTTGTCTTTCATGTACTCTCCTTTCTCGGTATGGAGATGCCCAGTCGATGCTCGAAGGCCTTGCGAGCCCGATCGGACAGTCCCATGCGGGTTCCGTCTGGGTAGGGGAGCTCGAACTCAAAGTCAAGCGCCTCTCCCAGGGCAGCCGGGTCCACGATGGGCTCGGACACCTCCATGTACCAAAACTTCTGAATCATCTCCAGGCGGTCCACCTTGCGGAAGCACGGGGCGAATATCTCCCGCATTTCCTCCTCGGTGTGTCCCTTCTGGGCCTTCGGGTGCTTCCCGATGTCGCCCAGTATGGTGTTGGGCTCGTAGTCCAGATCGGATGATGTCACAGGTGTCTTGCTTCTGGAGATCGTTCGTGGTCCGGTTGAACAGGACGTTCACGGCCTTCCGCTCCCCGAGCTCCTTCCCGCTGACATACTCAACCGGAATCTGGGTAAAGCCCAGGCGGGTGGCGACAAGGTGGCGCTGGTGGCCACTCAAGATTTCCCCGCTGCGGTCCGCGTAGATCGGCAGCAGGAAGCCCAGCTTGCGGAGCGACATCTCCGCCAGGGCCAGGCGCTTTTCATCGTTCCGCCGGGGGTTGTACTCCGAGGCGTGAACATCTTCAATGGGTACAAGCTCAATCATTTTCCAGCAGCCTCCTTTTGATCTCCGCCGCGATGTCAGGCGCGGCGAATATCCCGTCGTCCATGATGTCGTCCACCAGGCGCTTGTATGCAGAATACTCGGCCTTGAAGGAATAGTGCCCGATGCGGATGACGGTGGTGCCGATCGTACCCTCCTCGGGCGCTTCTTCTTCCTCCCGCTCATCCTCCTCGGGCTCATCCTGGTCTTCGTCCTCCAAGTCGTCCAGGTCTTCGGTGTCGTCATCGGCGTCCGGTTCCTGGGCGTCCGCGATCTGCCGGTACAGGCGGACTTCCGCCTCGTCAAAGCCGGTCTCCCACTCCAGGACGTCATCGTCCCGCAGCAGATCGCCCAGCTTGTCGGTGTCCCAACGGCCGTCTATCCGGTTCAGGGCCAGGCAGAGCTTCTTCTCCTGGACCTCGTCCGGCTGGTCAATGACGGAGCAAAGCGCCTCGGTGATACCCATGTCCCGCATGACCGCGAGGCGCTGATTTCCACCGATGCACCTCATGTTGTGGATGTTTACCACCAGGGGCTCCACGACATCATGCTGCTCCAGGCTGCGGCGCAGCGCGTCATACTCCGGCGTGTCCCGCTCGATTGCTACCCTGGGATTGTAGGGGCACTCGACGATCTCCGCCAGGGGCAGGGTCTTGTAGATGGTCTTATACCGCATCGAACAGCCTCCTTTTCAGCTCGGCACAGATAAGCTCCTGCGTAAAGCCCACCGCTTCACGCACGTCCACCATCATGTCCGCGAACTCATCTTCGGTCAGGCGGAAGGTGTAGTCACCGACGATGCACTTGATCCCCTCCGTGTCGTCCTTCTTCTTGTCCGTGGTGGGCGGGTCGTCATCGTCCTCCGCTCCTCCCAGGTCTCCCAGGAGCGCGTCGATCTCCTGCCTGGTAAAGCCGGTGGCCAGGAGATCCGCGCTTTCGTCCTGGAGCTCCTGGAGGATGTCGGCCAGGCGGCCGTTCTCCCACTCGCCGTCCAGCTTGTTCATGGCGATGCACAGGGCTTTGGCCTGGGCAGGATCCATGTCCACCACGACGGCCTCGGTCTCTGTCTCACCAGTGGCAAGCAGCACGTTGAGCCGCTGGTGTCCGCTGATGAGGACGCCGTCCCTGAGGTTTACCACCAGTGGAAGGACCAGGCCGTTGTCCTCGATGCTGGCCGCAAGGGCCTTGTACTCATGGTCCTTCTCGGTCAGGGTCACCCGTGGGTTGTATTCGGCCGGTTTGATATCGGCCAGCTTGATTGTCTGGGTTCTCAAATACCTCTCCCCTTTCTTGATTGGGCATAAAAAAGCGGGGCGCTTTCGCGTCCCGCTGGTGGGCTGTATTCAGAATAAGCATACCTGGCAGTATGTGGGCTCCTGCTTCACAGGCTCCTCCGGTTTCAAACTCCGCATGAAGACGTCGTAGGGCTGTCCCTTGATTCCGAACCGGTTATACATCGTCCTGGTCTTCGGGTTGCTCTCCACGGCATAGTAGAAGGTCTCCTCCGGCCCCATCTGGAGGCCGTGTTTCGGGAAGATGAAGCGGCGGAGGGCGCTCTCTTTGAAAACCGGGGGCTCCTCGTTGATGTCGTTGAAGTACCACTCCTGCGGCTGCCAGCCGGTCTTCCGGCGGATGTTCTCCATGGTCTGCCGCATCTGGTAGTCCGGCCGGGCCGTGATGATGATGACATAGTCATTCTTGATGGCTTCGATGAGATCGAGGCGGTACTCCTCTGCCTCCATGCGGCGGGAGAAGGGCCGAAGCATCCGGGTCTCCGCCTGGTTCCCTACCAGGGTGTAGTTGAGGTCTAAAAGGCAAATCTTTTTCATGGTGTTCGCTCCTTTGGTTAGTATTTCCCATTCATATTATACCACTTTTCGGAATCCTTGTCACAGCTTTCAACAAAAAATCGAAAGTTTTTGCAACTTTTTTGGATTTACTTCCAATCGGCACAAGGACGGGTGGAGCTGGAACCCCCTGAACGCATTACCTCATTGTGTTGCATTATAACACAGGTAAATTGCACCCGTCTATTGCACGATTTTTGCACCGGTAAATTGCACCCCGCCTACTTCGTGGCGTCGGCTCCGTAGAGCCACACCGCAAGGCGCTGCACCAGGCGCTTCCGGTTCCTCCAAACGGTGCTCGTGTCGCATGGAATGAGCTCTGCGACGCGCTCATCGGGGAGGTCATCCAGGTATCTCCCGGTCACGGTCAGATAGTATTCGTCGTCCTGGATGACTGACAGGGCCTTGTCCATGGCGTCGATCTCATACTGATCGGCCGCGATGGTGGCCTCCATGTCCATGACAACCGCCTCGAAGATTTCCTCGGGCGACAGGCGCACGCCAGACTTCGTAAAGCGGGTAATGCTCTTGCTCCGCTCTCTCGGCCCGTACTGCCTGATCTCCTCCAAACGCTCCTTGTCATCGGCCAGCTTGCGTCGAAGGATGGGGAGCGCATAGAGGCGGCGCTCCGTGGCCTTGTAGGCGTCTTTGGCCGACCGCTCCGCAGAGATGCGGCCAGCCTCTACCGCCAGTTTGATAATGTCCTCAAGTTCCTTCCGATTTCCCATTGAAAAGTCGCCTCCTCCGTGGTATGATAGAAATAGTCACGGGCTGTCACCCCTTCGGGGTAGGCGGCTCTTTTTTTGTTATCTTCGGTCAGCTCCGGCCACCCTTGATGATCGTGAAGTTCTTTCTCCTGGTAGCAGCTACCTTCTCGGCCCGCTCCGCCGTCCTGCGCTGCATCTCGATGTACTTGCAGGGCAGCTTCCGCTTTTCGCACTCCGGGCGCCACCGGCTTTTCTTGGTGTAGTCCCCGTCATAGTGCTTGCACTCGTCGCAGCAGTAGCAGATGTCCTCGACGTCCTGGACCTCGCCAGGGGTAAAGTACCAGGATTCCAGCTCCGCATTGTAGACGCACCGGTCACAGGCGCAGCCGTAGCAGCTCACTTCACGCCATTCACGGCCGTCTGGAGCAGGAAGCCAAGGAGCTGCCAGACGCGGTCCCTGATCTTGCCCATGCAGATTTCCTTGCCCATGGGCTCACTGTAATTCTCCTTGCTGACGCAGGCAGAGGCCTCGACCAGCTCAAAGCCGTTCTTGAGCATCGCCCGGACCACGGTTGTCTTGTCCCCCAGGGTGGTGGTCCAGGTCTCCGCGATGAAGTCGTCCACCATCTTGGCCCCGATGCTCGGGGCGCTGGTGCCCAGCTCCTCGTTGATGTTCAGCGGGAGATATGCCTTCTCGAAGGTCTCCTTCGGGCTCCAGCTCTCATAGCCATCCGGGTACCGAACACGGTAGCCCTCCTCCGACTTGTAGTAGGTCGCCGCCTCATCCGGGTCAATGATGATGTCCACGCGCATCTGGTTGTCCGTACAGCGGAAGGCGGGCTTCGTCTCGATCAGCTTGGTTCCGATGTACTGTTTCATTTTTGATTACCTCCCATGAAAAAATCCTTGATTCGCTGCCGGACAGTCCGGTGTGGGACCTGCTGATACTCCGCGTCCTGCGGGATGTTGTCGGTCGGGGTCCTACACCACCAGGCGTTCTCGGGCCTGTTGTTGACCTTCGCCAGCTCCTCCCGCAGGTTGGATTCCAGGAACCCGGCCGAAGCCATGACCTCAAGTTTCTGCACACGGCGCTCCAAAGAGCGGAGACGCTTCTCCCGGCGGGCGCTCATCTGGACGCCTCCAAGAGCTGGCCCATGCGGACGTACACGCGCTGGAGGATATCCGCCTCATCCATCACCGCGCCCATGACGGCCGGCATGAATATGCCAGCCCCAGGCATGAGGCGCCCCATCATCTTCGCGGACTCCTTGGAGTGCTTCACGCTGTTCTGCTTCTTCTCCAGCATGGACCGGAGCTCCGACATCAGGCTCGCATCGTCTCCGCTGCACTGGACAGCAAATACCACCTTGCACTCTCCGGCTTGGCCGATGATCTCCAGGGCCGACATGATACAGTCATTGTCCTTCCGGTAGATGTCATCCCCGGTCTTGACGTAGGCCTCCCGGGAGCGCTCGGCGATCTCGTTCAGCCACTCGATTACCTCGGATTTGTTCATCTTCCCCACGGTGTTTTCCTCCTTACGGTGTGTTGATGTCAACGGCAATGCACTCAGTCCAGGCCAGGGATCGATATTTCCCTAAGTCCTTTTCCATGGTGCTACCATCATACCAGTCATCTCCGACGATCTCACGGAGTGCATCCTCCATGTCGCTCTCATCGTAGAAGAAGATGTGCTCCTCCGACTGGATGTACTTGGTGAGCTCTGCATTACCCCAGCTTCCCATCCATCTGGCGCAGCTGTCGTCGCAGACGATCTCACTGTCTACCATCGGGATAATCGGCAGATCCGGCCGACGCTTGATGAGCTCAAGCAGTTCCTCGAAACGGTCTTCCATAGTGTTTTCCTCCCGTTATTTTATTTCCGCCTCTCTCAGGAATAGCAGCACTCCAGGCCCGCCCACGCGAACCTCGAACCGCGCCACCTCCTGCGGCGTGATGTACTTATGCCCGAAGATTTCCTTCATGTCCCTCCAGACGGCCCAGGGAATCCGGTAGAATCCCGCATAGCCGAACGAACAGAGCACGAACGAAATGGCCCCGTATTCCCTGGCACGCTCCAGGCGCTCGGCCTGATCCGGCGTCACCCGGTCCTGCTCCATCCGTCCGGTGTCCGTGTGCTTGGCCTCAAACATGACGGTCTGGCCTCCGAACATGAAGCCCTTGAAGTCTGCTTGCGCAGCCTTGGTGTAGTGGGCTACGAACTTCCCGCCTCCCAGGTCCTTGATCGGCCGCATGGGCTCCGGTGTCTTCTCGATGTCCGCCACCCGGTGCTCCCGATAGAAGTTGCATCCGGCCTCGATCAGGGCCTCGAAGTAGTCGCCCTGGGCCTTCGACTTCTTACCGGCGTATCGCCTGGCAGCGGCAAGCTGTTCCTTTGGTGTCATTGTTCCTTGCCCTCCTTTCCCAGCAGCTTTTCTGCCTCGCCCCTAGTGAGGAAGACGGTGCGCCCCCATGCCTCCAGCAGGTCCAGGGAGAAGGGGACCTGTTCCGCGATCCGGCGCGGTGTTACCACCTTCCCGAACAGGAACTTTTCCGTCTCCCTGACCCCGTAGTGGCAGGCCGGGTTATCCCGTATCCGCCAGACAGGGGAGCCGATGGGCGCCGGGAGGTGAAGCAGCAGGCCCGCCGCCTCATCCTTCCGGTAACGCTCCAGCTCCGCAACATCAGCGCGATCTAACATGGCTTTTTCCGGGCTCATTACCCCTGATGCCCTGGAGGCCACCACCCTTCTGCATCGTCTTTACCAGGATGTCCACGACCTCGCCCTCGGCCATACCCAGGCGCTCCGCCGTCTGCCTGATGTGGTATGCCGTCTGGCTGGTGACGCGCATTGTGATCTTCTGCTTGTGCAGGCTCATAATGTACTAAAAGAACTCCGGCAGCGACGGTAGGAAGCCGTCTCTGCGGGCCATGTCCTTGAGCTTCCGCACGGTGGCGTCGCTCACCCGGAGGCCGTCATCCCGGCGGATGGTGATGGCCTCAAGGAAGGCGGTGATGATCTCCTCTTTGGAGGGCTGGGGCTCCGCCCTGGAGGCCCCCAGGCTGTCCAGGTATTCGCAGAGCTGCGCGTCAGTCATCTTCCGCACCCGGATAGCGCGGTCGTGCTGCTCTCTCTCGATGTCGGTCTTTCGACAGTTTCGCTTTTTCAATAGGTCTTCCTCCTTCTGGTACCCGGCGCTGTCAGTCTCCTTCCGGCCAGACCATACCCGCCGGGTGCTCCCGGATGAGGTCCGGCCCCCAGATGGGTGCTAGGCTGTCCTTCATAAAGACGGCGGCATGGGTAAGGCCAGCGGCCTCCACGATGTTCTCTACCCACTCCCGCTTCGGCTGGTACTGCTTGCTCCCAGGCCCGGTCATAGCCCCTACGATGACCCAGCGGACGCCTCCGAAGCTCCCGAGACCGGCCTCCAGGTTCTCCATGAGAGGTTCGATGCTCAAGAAAGTATTGAAGTCCACGCTCGTCGCAAAAAGGGGAGCGCCCTTCCCGGTCACACTGGTTCCGTACCAGAAGTTATCCCGCTTTGGCAGCTTCCCAGCGTTCACCAGATCGCAATACCTCTGGGGGTTCTTAGTGAGGAACAGGTAGGTGTGCTGCGGGGCCTTGTCGCAGGCGTCGAAGACTTCCTGAATCCAGGCTTCCGGCACCCACTCCCCGAACAAGTCCCCCATACTGGAGACGAACACCAGAGACGGGGTAGCCCGCATGGCTGGATACCCCAGCGTGTAGGTGTGGAACGTAGGGGCAAAGCCCTTCGGGTACGGCGTGGTCCTCGCGCAGTTCTGGGTATCATCGACCGCGTTACACGGTGAACTGGATACGTAGATGCCGGACCCCTTGGGAAGGAGCTCCAGCGGCTCAGGCTCCGGCCGCTCGCAGAGCTGCGGCTTGAACCGGTCTATGAAGCGCCTGGCATAGCAGTAGCGGCAGCCGTGCAGGCATCCGGTCACTGGATTCCAGGTGTGGGTACACCACTCGATCTTGCTCTTGTGCAGGTTCATGGTTTGTTATCTCCTTTCGTCGAGCCATCCGCACCGTGAGTTGCAGGTGGTCGGGCAGGCTGCGCAGCAGTCGTATGGCTCTGAACAGTAGGCGGCTGCCCCACAGTGGCCGGTCGGGCTCTTTCCGGTGATGCAACTCCCGTTCAGCGGGCTCTTGCTCTCCTCCGACTGTGTCATATCAAACAAGCTGCATTGGTTCTCCATCATCTTCCGGTTGGCCTCCTCCTGCATTATCTTTCTGAGGCAGCATGGGCCGTACCCGTCCCTGAGCCCCTGGGAGCTCGTGAGAATCCCGCCACATCTTTTGCACTTTCTGGCAGGTATAGTGAAGACCTCATCCTTGGCGCTCATGGTCCCCATGCGGCAATGACCGCCAGTGCGATCAGGCCTGCCGACATTATCTTGGCCCCGTTACTTCTGTTCATCTGCGTCTTCCCGCCGAAGGCGTAGCAGAATCCGCAGAGGGTGGACAGAAGGGTGATGACTTGGATGGTAATTATCATGCGTCTTCCTCCTTCAACAGCTTATTTATGGCCGACATTCTGGCGGTCGGTAGGGACTGCCCGCATCGGCTCGGGTGGTTCAGGCATGGGTTCTTGCAGGTTCCGTTGTTTGTGGGGTTGTACCCACAGTCCGCGCAGCATAGGCTACCGCGCCTGTGGTCACAGTTGAAGATCCTGCACCCTCTCGGTATTGTCCTACTCATGTAGCACCTACACATTCTGATACCGGTTCGGACAGTTCACGTTGTTACAGAACCGTTCCGTACCGCTCTCCCGCAGCAGCTGTCCGCAGTATTGGCAGAACCGGCCAGGCTGGCGCGGTGGCTCGTCGTCCGCATGGGTTCCTGCAAATCTCATCCGATTCACCAGGCACACGACGGAGCCTGGCTGCGCGGCGGCGATGCACTCGCTCTTGGCCTTACAGTTGTAGCAGTTATACATTCACATCCTCCTCTAGGTACTTTTCCCAGGTGCGCCGCATCGGCTTCTCACCCATCATGTCGGCCCACACCCGGTCGTTCTTTTCGGTAAGCTCTCTGGCGTACAGGGCGGCTTCCCTCCGCTCCCTGAATACCCGCTTCCCGATGTCCTTGTTCTTGTAGTAGTGCATCTGGTTGTAGCCGTCCGGCCCCGGGCCGGTCAAGACCATCTCATCCCATTCGGTCAGCAGCTTCGATACCGTCCCACTGACTACGCAATACTCCTTATCGACAAGGTGGCTGCCCTCCGGCTTGTAGAAGTTCTCCACCACAATCCAGAAGACGTCCCCGACCTTTGCCCGATCTTTGGCACTCATAGGCCTCATCCCCCTTCATAAGGGTCCGGCAGCGTCCAGCCCCAGGTCTCCCCAGTCTTCTCGTACTCCTTGCGGAAGTGATTGAAAACGCCGTCACCCTCGAAGAACAGGTAATCAGCCGGCAGAGTGCGTCCCACGTCCTGCTCTCCAGACTTCTCCGCGCTCCATCTGATGAGCACATCCTCAGTCAGAACCAGGAACTCTCCTAATACCGGCGACTCCACGTTATAGGCGAACTGGTAAGGAGCGCTTACGACTTCTGCGATGGTGTCGCCGTACTCACCGGCGTCCAGTCGGTTAAGGACGCACCAGATGACGGCCGCCTGCTGCGCCGTGCTAGGCACTCCTCTGGCCTCTGCCCACACGGTTTTCGCCAGCATCTCCACTTCCTCCTGCGTCCAGGGGAGTTGCTGATCCGCTCCGGCATCCTCATCCTGGACCGGCGCCAGCTCCGTGTCTTCGCCGATCTCTACATGGCCCAGGTCGCCAGGCGTCGGCTCACCGTCCATACAGGGGCCGATCTGAATACCACCGACGACCACACTTGCGAACAGAACGGCGCAAAGGGCCATGCATATGGACACGGTCAATTTCTCTTTCATGAGTTCCACCTCTCGTTTTCATGCCACAGAGGGCACAGTTTAATTACCGGCCCATCCGGTAATCTCGATCAAGATCATAGTCGCAGGCCTGGTCCACATTCTTGATGTCCCGGAGCCTCATATTCCGGTAGATGCCGTTTATGTATCTCCAGTTCACCGCGCCTGCAAGGCTGGCCTGCTCAAAAGCATAGACCAGGAGGGCCTTCTTCTCCTCCGATACCATCAAGACCGTGCCCTCCGGCCCGGTGCCCTCCCGGTCTATGATCTTATGAAACACTTCGAGTTCGTCCCTCTGGGTCGCCCTATCTCCCGGCCGGAACGTGTCAAGCAGCTCTTGTGTTACGCTCTTGACCTCGCTCCCGATCTCCTCCGTGTATCCGAAGTACCTGGTGTAGTCGTCCTCCAGATAGCCTTCAATACCGGGCCTATCGTTGGCCGGGTACACGTCGCTGCTTCCGGTGGCGTCCGGGTACTCCTGGAAGGCGATGGACACCAGCTTGTACCTGTTTGGCCTTCCTTTTGCTCCTCTTTGGCAGATGATATATCCCTCTTTCACAAGCTGGTCTCTGGCAGTTCTGGCCGTTCCGGCGGTGCTATTCAGAAGCCCGCCGAGCCGGTCGTTGTCAATCGAGAACCACTCCGGCCAGTGTTGCCGATTCGCAAAGGCCATGAGCTTGTACCATAGGAGCTGCGCCGTGGTTGGGAGGGGCTGCCGTTTCATCCGCCGTTCAAAGGCATTTATCTCCAAGATGTAGTTCAACCGGCAGTCCCTCCCTTCGTTTAGACTTCCGGCGCTGGATGTCCGGCGTTATTCCATCGTGACCGTGCTCCCGTCCTCTCCGCCGGTTACCACGATGTTCTGCACAAACCGGGCCTTCATGGTCGGGTCGTGCGAGATAGCAAGGATTCTCATGTTGGGGTTTCTGGAGGCCATAGCGGCCAGGGCGTCGGCGTAGGCCTCGGTTCCGTCGGCGTCCAGGAAGGGGGGTTCGTCGATGAACAGCATCCCGAGCTGCACTCCCGCCCTGCGAGCCTTCACGTCGGCCAGGCCCAGGGTGACAGCCAGGGCGATCTTGACCTTCTCGCCACCACTGTGGGACAGATAGGGGCGGGTCCCTCCGGTGATGGTGTTAATCCATACCTCCAGGCTGTTGACGATCTGCTTCGTGGACTTCTGCTCCCGCTCGGTTCGGATGTCCACCGCCATACGGCCGCCGGTCATGGCCGCCAGAATTTCATTGGACCGGCGCATGATCTCCGGCACGACGCCGCGCACGATCATGTACTGGATGCCGTCCAGGCCAAATGCCTGGGCCAGGGTGGTGTAGTCGCTCAAGACCACGCCGACGGCTTCCGCCTCCCGGCGGAGCTCCGAGGACTTGGTCTCCGCCTCCGCAATGTCCTCCAGCTTTGCTTTGAGCTGTCCCCGGCGGGTTGCCAGGTCGGTGAGGGACCGTCGCTGCGCTTCGATGTTGGCGCGGATGCGGTCTGCCACGTTCCCACCTCCCGGCACGCGGGCGGCGATTTCGTCGGCCTCTCGAAGTGCTTGCTCGGACTTGCCGCGCAGCTCATCGACCTCCTCCTTGAGCTTCCTGATCTGGGGGGCAAGGGCTTCGGCCTTGGACGCTCCCGCCTGGCACTCTGCCAGCGTATCGGCCAGACCGGAGAAGGAAGCGACGTCGCCCTCCGCCTCCTGATAGGCAGTCACGGCCTGCGTCAGCTTTTCTCGCTCCGCGTCGATCTCCTCGATGTGAGCGACAGCCTTGTCGGCTGCCTCCTTGGCCTCCTTGATGGAAGCCTCAATCTTCTCGACGGACGCCTCCGCAGCAGCTACCTCCGCCTCCTTGGATGTGATAGAGCGAAGCTCCTGCTCCCTGTGCTCCAGCTCGGACAGCTCAACAAGAGGATCTCCGATTTCGTCAATGGCCGCCTTGGCCTGATCGACGGTAGCCTTGAGCTCGTCGTAGCGCTCGCGGTGCTTCTTTTTGGCGTCCTCCAGGCTCTCGATCATGCCCGGGAGCATCTGCTTACAGTCTACGGCAGAGGACAGGAACTTGCAGGTAGCAGTCTCCGGTACCGGGCATCCGCTGTCATCCAGCCGGGATGCCTCATCCCTCGCCCTCTTGATTTCAGCCTCGCGCACCCGGATGTCGGACTTCGCTTCCTGGAGGTATGCGTCACAAGCCGCCTTCGCCCGCTGGTATGCAGCAGTGGCCTTTTCCATGTCAGAAAGCCTCTGCCGCACCTTTTCCTTCATGGCGGCGATCTCCGCAAGCTCAACCTTCGCCTTGGAAATCTCGCCCCTTTTGGAGAGAACGAGCTCGTTCCAGCCCTTCTCACTCTCCAGCCGCTTCACCTTCTGATCGGCGTTCAGGAGGTCGCTCGTGGTCCAGGACCGCTCTTTCACCAGGTCCTTGTCCCTTTCGACATCCGGCGCAAACCGCTGCATAAGCTCTCTGGCAGCCTTCACCCGTTCAGCAGCCTTCACGGCGTCCTCCAGGCCGTCAGCGGCCGCCTCTGCCTCGGAGTGCTGCTTCTCCAGGTCCAGGTATTCGGAGGCCTTATCGGCCGCCTGGAGGCGGTACTCCTGGGCCTGCCGCTTCTTCTCCTCTACCTGCCGGGTGATCTCCTTGTGTAGGGCCTCGGACGCCTCTGCCTCACGGAGGTCCGCCTCCAGGTCCTTGACAAACTTCTCGACGTCGGCCACCTGATCGGCAAGCTCGGCGTCTTCGCTCTCGATGCCCGCCTTCTGTTGGATAGTCTCATCGAGGATGGCGCTGCGCTCCCGGATGGCCGCCAGCTTCCGGCGCTGTTCCGTTGCCCCGGCCTTCGCCAGGTCTTCCATCCGTCCGTAGATGTCCAGCCCCAGGAGGGCGGACAGGACGGCCATGCGCTGATCGCTCCCGGCCTCCAGGAAAAGCCCGTAGGCGTCCTGCCGGATGAGCGCGATGGAGCAGAAGGTCGTGCAGTCCATACCGAGTAGCCGCTCGATGCGGGCCTGGGTGAGCTTCATGGTGGTGTCGCTCTCATCGGCCCAGGCCTGACCGTCCGCGTCCCAACGCTGGAGCGCCAGGGTTCCACGCCCGCTCTTGGTTCTGGTGCGGATGACCCGGTAGTCCTGGCCGCCCAGGCCGAAGGTGAAGGTGATGCTGCCGCTCTTGGTGCCGTCCCGGACCCAGCCGCCGATGTCCTCCTTGCGGGTCTGCTCGTACAGGCAATCGGCCAGGGCGTCCATGAACAGACTGGACTTACCTACGCCGTTCGGGCCGTTGACCATCGCCATGTGAACCGGCTCGAAGTCGAAGGTCGCTGCCGTGTAGCTGCGGTAGTTCTTGACCTCGATGGAGCGCGGGAAAAACGCTCCGGTATGCTTGCTGTCTCCGCGCCCGTCGTCCGCCTGCTTGATGATCGGCGCGGCCAACTCCTCAAGTCTGGCGGCCTTGTCCGGCTCCACGCCGTTGGTCTCCAGCCAGCGGGCCAGACACTCGGCCGGTCCATCGTGCTCCGTGAGCTGGTCCTTGGCGTCCAGCTCCTCCACGTCCTCCGGCATAACCTCGGCGACGTAGAAGGCTCCAGCCTGCATCAGGTACTTTTGGAGCTCTGCCCGGTTGAAGGCCTTGTCCTGTTCGGCGGTACAGGAATACCGGACCCGAACAACGGCATCAGAGATCCCGTCCGGCGTCGGCGCCACTCCGCCGGTGATGAAGGAGGAGACGTCCTCCGGCGACAGGCGCAGGGTGAAGTGCTTCCGCTCCGGCGTCACAGCGAACTCGCTGGAGACCTGCCCGTCGATAGTGTGAATGTAAAAGCCGTGCTCCGTCCCCTCGTCGTTGAAGGTGAGCTGATTGACGGAACCGCAATAGAAGGCCGGTGTCTGGCACACAAGCCGCTGCGGCTTGTGGATGTGCCCAAAACAGGCGAGGTCCACGCCCATGGCGTCGATGGTAGCCGGAAGCACTACGACATCCTGGCCCGCCAGGAATGTGGAGCCGTTGTCCGCCTCGCTGCCGCTTACCGTGTAGTGAGCCACCAGGACGGACGGCTTCGACTTGTCCAGCTCCGTGGACAGGCCCAGCATGATGTCGTTGATAAGCGCCGTGGCGTTCCGGTTCTCTGTCTCCTTATCCACCCCGGGGCAGAAAAGACGGAGACGGGCCTTGTCGAAGCCGGGGACCGCTACGATCTGGACCGGCCCGTTGCTGGTGGTGATCTCCTCAACCTTCGGCTCCGTGTAGATATGCAGATTCTTGAGGTCCTGGGTGGCTCGCTTGATGAGCTCGAAGGCCCTGGGGTTGTCGTGGTTCATGGTGCCGAACAGCAGCACCACGGCGTCGCTGCACTTGCACAGCGGGATGATGAACTTCTCCAGGGCGTCGTTGACGTCCTCCAGGGCGGTGTCCGCCCAGACGCGGGACCGGTTGAACAGGTCTCCCGCGATGATGGTCACGTCAGGCTCCTCCAGGAAGGCCCGGTAGTAGACCTCCTGCATACACCTGATGGTGTCTGCCCTGCGAAGGTTCTGGCCGTCCTTGGTGGGACCGGCCAGGTCCCCGAGGTGAATGTCTCCGGTATGCAGAATCTTAATCATTGACCTTCGCCTCCTCGTCCTCTTTCTTCTGCGCCCTGGCCCCGTCCAGGTAGGCGGCCCAATAACGGCAGTCGCCGCCGTCCGGTTCCCGGCTCTCCTCAATCAGTCTCTTTTCGGCGAAAGAGATCACAGTCTCGTTCTTCATCAGCGGCGGCCTCCCTTCTCGATCTCCTGGCAGGTGGGGCAGAGCACGCGCCCGAAGGTGCGCTGGCTGTACGCGGCCACATCCTGCGGCGTCCACGCCCGTCCCTTCCGGGACGTTCCGCCGGTGATCTCCTGGCGGCAGCGCGAGCAGATGATCGGCTCCGGTGCCCCGATCGCGGGGCGCTGCGGGGGCGTGCGGTCATCGTAGTCGGCCGGTCCGTAGCTGGGGTTCGATCTCCAGGTGTCCGGCTCCTCCGGCGGCTCCTCCCACGGCGCCGCGCCCTGGGCCTCATCCTCATAGGCCTCTACGGTCTCGACGGCCTTGGGGGGCTCGATCTGGCGATGTCCGGCCGCCGGTGCCTCGAACAGCATCCCCATGGACTGCAAGTAGTTCTGGGCGACGGCCTGCTTGATCTCCGGTGCGTCCAGGTTCGGGACCATGCGGGCCACGACGAAGGGCTTTTTCAGCTCCTCCAGGGGATAGGTGCCAGCCAGGCCCAGGGCGGCGCGGATGGCTCGCATGAAGGCTTTGCTCTCTGCCATTGCGGTCCGGTGAGGTAGGAACCGGCGGAACTGCTGCCCGTTGGCTCCGTCCTTCATGCTGGCCGCTTCCAGGGTGCAGTCGATCTCCTTGGTGGCCTGCATCAGCCGGAAGCCCCCAGAGGGCTCCGGCACGCGGATGGTTACGGTGACGGCTACGTCGTGGACGTGCGGGCAGTTCCCGCACACCCGGGGCTGTCCGGTCGCCCGGGCCATCTCGATGCAGCGCTGGCACCCCTCGGTTCGGCCGGGCTCGGTTCCGACGATGGAGATGTTGGCCGCAGCGGCCAGCTTCATCCCTCCGACCTTCGTGATGGCAAAGGCGTTGCTGGACTTCTCGAAGTAGATGTCCTTGCTCGGGCCCTTGTTGCTGCTGTCCTGTCGGGTGTCGAGCAGAACCTCGGAGACGGTGATCCGCTGGAGGTTGGACGCTACCTGCATAGTGGTGACAGGGACCAGGACGTTGTACCTGTCCTTCGGGTACTTGTTGAGTTGGACGATGTCGTATGCCATTGATAAAACTCCTTTCGCTTGACAGGCGGCCGGGAGTATGGTACTATGATGGCGGTTAGTTATTTCCGCGTTTGGCCGCTTCCCGTTGCACCGGGGGCGGCCTTCCCATTTTCCAGGCCTATGAGTACGATGTCCATGATGGATTGCTCCAGTTGCCGGAGGAACTTGAGGGCGTCTGTGAACTCGATGCGCTCACTGTCGTCAATGACGCCATCGAAGGCGATCTCCTCCAGACGGTCCGCCACTTCCTGCCCGTCCTCTATGAGGCGTCGGATTCTCAAGGTGGCGTGAGGAAGCTCCAGCTCCCGAGCTTCCTTCCCGAGCTTCCTGCCGACCGGGCAAGTAGCGCAGTAGTGGAGCAGGACCTCCGGCCGCTTGTAGCACTCTGCGTAGGTTACGGCGTCCTCCGGCTCCATCTCGATGTCTCCGCGCTCATGCCGCCCAATGGTCTCGGGCGAAAACGGGACCGCAGTTGACGCCGTTCCGCGGCTGACATATCCCGCCGCTATTCGTGCCTCTCGAAGAAATTCGAGGGGCCTTTTTTTCGTTGTGGTTGACACGCTGTTCCTCCTCCTTTCTGGGTATAATGGGGATGGTAGAGGGGGAACTCACTCGGCCGGGGCAATCGCCTTGATACGGCGAGCCGCCCGCATGGCGTTGTCGGTAAGCTGGCGCTGCCATGCTCCCTGCGACGGCGCCCACCGGAAGCCCTCGCCCTTGAGCTCCGACCGCAGATCAGCATCCGGCCGGTCATCGAAGATGATCTGGAGGCGGTTGACGCCCTGGTTCACGACGACCTTCCCGCCGTCAAACTCCCAGCCTTCGGCCGGGTTCTCCTTCTTCTTCTCCAGCTCGGCGATCCGCTGGCGGATTCTCCGGATGTTCGCGTTGTTGTTCTGGAGCTGATAGGACGGGTAGCCGATGCGGCCGCAGAAGTCAGGGGCCCGGAGCTTAGCAATGTCCTCCGGGGAGTAGCCCAGCTCCGCGAGCTTGGCGTCCCCCTTGGCCGGGTCCTTCATACGGATGGCCGCGTTTGCCGCCTTCATCTCCTCCTGGAACTCCTCCAGCTTCCGCAACTTGAGCTTGAGCTTGTCCAGGGCCAGGGGGTCATCGGACGAGATGCCGCCCGTTCCGACGGACTTGATACGACCGATGATGCCGTTGATCTCCTGCCACTCCGCCATGTTCTTATCAGACGCCGCGTTCTGGCGCTCCTTCTTGCGGACCGGGAAGTTGCTTCCGCCGGAGATCAGCACCGACGGGCACATCGTACCGATGCGGTACCCGTCGTTCAGGTTGGCAGCCAGGCGGCGAGAATAGGCAGCCAGCAGGCCGTCGATCTTCTCGTGGTACATGGGGTCCGTGCGCTGCTTCTGGCATTGGGCCACCATGGAGGCCTTGTCCACCTGGAGGCGGTAGTCCCAGGTCGCGGACCCGGGGACGTACTCGCTGAAGCTCATCATCTCCTTGGCCCGGCGGGCCATGTTCTCGTTGATGGGGTGGTACTCGGGGGACGGGCCGGGGACCAGGCCGTAGGCGTCCAGGTCGCTCCCGGGGAGCTCCTTCTCGAACTCTACGTACCCCCAGAAGCGCTCGGTGAAGCCCTCGAACTGCGAGCCGTTCTGGCCGTAGCTCTCAATGACGTTCGGCGCGGTGGTGGTGGGGTACTCCATGACGCCCTCCGGCGTCTTACGGGTGATGTAGTAGCGGTACATAGTCAGTTATCTCCTTTCGTCTGGTAGCGGTTGCACCCGCTCTTTACGCTTTGGGGAACCCCTGGGGCTCCTTGGTCTTTCCTACGAAGCACTTGCCGCAGTAGGTCCATTCTCCATCCACCTTTGCAAAGGTGGTGTAGGTGGCCTTCCACCGGTCTGCCTCCGGGTCATACTGGTGGGAATAGGGCTCACCGGCCTGGACCAGATCGCCGCGCAGCGTGGTCGGCGGGAGGCAGTTGACGAACTCCTCGACGATCTCCTCGTCCACCAGGTCCCCAGGCTTCGCAGCCTTCTCGAAGTCACCGGACGCGCTCCAGTCGGCCATGGTCTCTTGCCAGTGCTGCAACCTCACTCAGGGACATACCCCGCAGCAACTCCGGATGGTTTACCGGCTGCCGTACCCGCCGCAGCTCCTGGACAAACTTCTGAGCGATCAACTGATCCTGTATTGACATATTTGGGTCCGGCCGGCACAGCGCACAGTAGCTTCTCCGGTAGTCATCCAGCTGCCCGGCGCGCTGCATTATCCGTAGCAATTTTCGGTTGAACTTCCATAATCTTTCTTTCCATTTGGCGCATCTTTTTCCCGTTTTTTAAGAAACAATCTATTGTTTGAAATCCATACTTTTCATACAACTTCAAAGCAATTTTATTGTCATCATCAACGTACAACGTATCGACTTTATATGCAGATATTAAAACCTCCAGGATTTTACCGCCGAATCCCATGTTTCTATATCCTTTTTCGACCTCGAAATCATGCAAAAAGTTGAGCTTTTTCCCATCCAAGTCCGAAACACGCGCTTTCCCGATTTGTTTCCCATTCTTAAAAAAAACAATTTCAATGCCGGTATTGGTTTTTGATTCAACCCACGCCTCCTGTTCCGCCTGCTCTTTTGTGTAATATCTCTCACAGAGCTGGCACCGATCCGGCATCCCACATGACACGCAGGCATAACACTCGCCGTAATCATCACACGTTGAACAGGCAGCCATGCAAACTCGATTCCTTCTACAGAAAAACCGATCCCTCACCTCTTCCGCCAGACTTGGCGGTTTTTCTGGCTCGTATTTTGCACACGCCTTTCTCGACTGCGCTGTTGTAAACTGCCCGCGCATTTTATCTACGCGGCCCCATCTGTCCGTGCAAAACTTCTTGACCTTGCACGTCCCGCTCTTACGCCCTCGCTCTCTCTGGAAGTTCGCGCAAGTCCCGCAGACTTGGCCAGTGGCTTCCGTCAGAACTTTAATTCTCCCGGCCCGGTCGGCGTCCATCAGTTCCCGCAGCTTGTCCGGGTTGTAATCATCGCCCAGTATGTCCTCAAGGAGTTTCAATCTTTCACGCATTTCTGTAGCTTCCACCGCTGCGAGGTGCATAAGCGCCAAAATTCCCTCTACGGTCTCGTCTCCGTCCTGGAGCGCATCGTACATCTCGTCTCCAAGGTGTTCAGGGTTTTCTCCTTCGATGCACAGATTGTGCTTTTCTGCTGCTGATTTAATCCACTGTACCAATGTGCAGTCCGGATAGTCAGGGTACGGGCCTCCGCCTCTTATCCAAACTTCTCCATCCTTTGCATAAAATGTGTTTAATGAGAACACAATGGACTTTTCATCGTCAGTCGTTAACCGTTTCATCCTGCACCCCCATCTGCTCTACGGCGGATTTTACCGCCTTTTTCATCTTATCAGCCATGCCCTTCGGCATCTCGTCCAGCAGCTCCGTCATTCGGTTATAGGACGCCATAAAGGTTTCAAAGTGAACCTTGAACTCCGTCACCGCCGGCGCCGCCAGTTCAATCTCCTTCTTTGCCCGGTCCGCAGCAGCCTGGGCAGCGGCCGCCTGTGCCTCTGCTGCCTTGGCCCTGGCCTCCGCCTGTGCCACCTGCTTTTCCAGCTTCTCCGCCGCGGCTTTGGCGGCGGCCTCCTCGGCTTCCTGCCGCATCCGTTCCATGGTCTCCGGCGGCACTTGCCCCACCTGGTCCGCCAGCTTGGCCGCCTTTTTCTTGGCCGCCTCCGCAGCCTCCTTCTCATGCCCCGGCCTCCAGGCCATAGCGCTTATCAAAATACCGGCGGCTCACTCGGCCGTCGCAGGTGCAGTACCCGGCGTCCTTCAGCTCCCGATTGAGCTGGGCAATGATCTTGTAGCTCTTGCTCCGTGAGTATCCGAGGAGCCGCATCACATCCTCAACCTGGTAAAACAGGTCTCGGGCCGTCTTGACCTTCGCCACCATAGTCACACCTCCGTTCCCATGCGCTCCGTGTAGTCCTGCATGAACTGCCGAACGGCGGGGATGAGCTTGTGGCCGGCGCAACGTCCGGTCGTGGTCTCGACCAGGGTGGTGTACTTTACACCAGCCCGCTCCGCCAGCTCTTTCACGGTCATACCGGTCTGCGCAGTGAAAACGCGGACCTCAATTCCAAAGTCAGTCTTCGGCTTCGTTCGATTGGGAACTCTCATCTGTCTCACTCCTTATCCATTTGGCTTATTTCTTGTTTTTGTTTGAATCCTGAGATATAATAGTTTTGTTCCGCTTAAATGGCCTCCGGTTCTTTACTTGTTCGCTCTGAGTGACCCAGCGGCAATTTTCTGGAGAATACCCTTTGTCGTTGTCAATTCTGTCGATGGACAAATTGTCTGCATAGCCGTTTGATATGGCCCATTGATAAAATACAGTGAAGTCGTCCCATTCAGAGCAAACGGTAATTCCGCGTCCTCCGTAGTACCGGTAAACGGTGCAAGATGGCGTTTCGCACCTGTTATGCATACTCCGAAATATTCGGTAGATTCTGGACCCGGACATGCCGTGTTTTTTGTGCGGTGGCGGCTTGACGTAGTCGTGCTGCTCCGGGAAGCATAGATACTTTGCGGGAACCCAGCATTGCAGCTCTAACAGGTGGCATTCGGTCCCGTCTGTGCCTTTCTGGATTTTGTCGATGGTTCCGATACTTCCGACAAGGTACTTCGGGACGAACGCCCCTCTCGAGAACCCGCGTCCTCCATACCGTGCTCCTGCTCTAACTGTTACACGTGCTCCCATTAAAGAGTTCATGCATCCACCTCCATACCAGGAACCATAAACTTCTCCAGGCCCAACGGCGTCTGACAGTGCGGGTCCACCCGCTCGCCGGTCTTGAGAATCACCGGCTTGTAGACCAGGCGCTCCACACTGTCCACCAGGCACACCAGGATTTCCTGGTTGGCTTTGATGACGGGGACGTTGGCGTAGTCGAGGATTCTCTCCATGTCGGAATAGGTGAAGGTGGCGGACAGGCAGCAGCCGTAGCTCTTGAACTTCAAGCAGCCCTCGTCGCGGAAAGCCCGGATGGTGGCCCTGACAAAGTAGGGCTCGCCGGTGCGGAAGGTCCCGTTGTCGATGAGGACGTAGGTGCCGACGATCCCGTAGTCGTCGGTCTTGCTTACGTCGATGCGGATGGTGGGGTACTGCTTGAAGTTGATCGCCTTGGCGATCTCGGTTCTGGTTTCGAGGAATTTCATGGTTAGCTCCTTTCGCATTTGGCCGCCGTTGCACCGGCGGGTTCAGTCCTTCCCGTGGGCCGCCGCCCGGCAGTGGGCGGCGATCTCCTCCGGGGTGTTGATGAGGTAGCAGCCATAGGCCACCTTCCAGGCCTTCGCCTGGGCGAATTGGTCATCTTTGAGCAGTTCCAGCGTCGCGGCCAGGTTAGCGTCCATGTGCTGCTTCCTGTCGAACTCTCCAGGGACCTTGTCACGCTCCACCTTGCGCTCCTCCTGGGTGAGGATCCTCCAGTCTCTCATCCTTCTCCACGCTCCTTCCGGTACCTCCGGTTCCTCTCGGTAAGTGCCTGGAAGAACTGGATACCGTTATCAATCCCGGACAGGATGTAGTTGAGCTCCCGCTCACAGGCTTCCCGACCGTTGGTATCTCCGCGAATGAAGTAGTTCTCGATCTCGGCGTCCAACTCGCTCAGCCGCATTTCAGTCTCGTAAGTAATCTCGGTATTGGTCAGAGTGTAGATGTCCAACTCTGCGACATCCTCCCACTTCACGCCCTTGTAGATCTTTCCGGTAAACCGGGTGATGATGCCGTCGATCACATCTTGCTGCTCTCGCATCTGCTTATTTACCGCACAGCACACGAAGCTATTTTCTACTCCGCAGTCCTTCATGGACTGGCAAGCATCGACAAGCTGCTGGTATCTGTTCCAGGCAGTCCGCCGGTCATCGCAGGTCTCCTCGAAGTCCTTCAGGATGGACCCATATTTGTGATTCAAGACCTCGATCTTGATCTGGTACATGTTGCGCTCCATGGTCAGTTATCTCCTTTCTGTTCCCGCCCCCGTTGCACCAGGGGGCGGGCGGTCACTGGTTATAGTTGGTGGAAGCCTTCTGGAGCCGGTCCATCAGGCTCTTGGTGTAATCGACGGATGAGATGTGCGCCCGGTGCATCCTCACGGCGTTCTGGAACTCGTTGGATGCGGGGTCTTCGGCGTGCTCCACGATCTCCGCAGCAGCCTGGGTGGCCTTCATCTCATCCTCGGCCATCCGGTCCTTCAAGAGCTGCCGGACATCCTCCATGTCATTAGGGGAGATGACCATAGCCTGGAGGCGGGCGATCTCTGCGTTCTTCTCCTCCGCCACCAGGAGATCGGCCTTGTGGGCTGCTTCGTAGTCCTTTTCGCTCTCCGCGAGCTTGTCCTCCAGCTCCGCGATCTTCGCTTTCAGTCTGGAGTTCTCGACCACCGACGCCTCCACCCGCTGCTTCATGGAGCAAGCGAAGTCGTTCTCAATGTTCTCCTCGGCGATCTCCAGGCACCCTTCCAGGGCGGTGCCGATGTAGCTGTCCGGCCCAAGGCCGTCAACGATTTCCTTGATCTTCGCCAGGGCCTCGCGCTCCTGGTCTTTGGTGGTCATGTTTGCGTTCATGGTCAGCTTTCCTTTCTGCCGGTTGCACCCGGCGATCCCCTCCCGCTCTCACTTATGCGGTAACTTCCGTTCATCCTCTGCGTACTCGTCCGGCTTCCACGGCTCATCTGGGTCCCCCGAATTTACGGTTCCAGCCCATTTCTGCTTTCGACCTGGTATGCTTGGCTTGATCGGGTAGCATCTTAGCGGCTCTCTCTCCCAGCTTCTTCTTGAGCCGTCCCAGGCGGTGTTCAGTTGTCGGGGATGTTTGGGTTTCTGGTTGGTGAGCCGGAGGTTGCCGTTCGTACCGCCGTTACCGCCTGCCAATCGAGCCCCGGGCGATGCCCGCTTACGACCCGGCTTTCACTGCCGCTTCCTGTTTTATCCTCCGGCCCGGTGCCTCGGGCCGTTCCTTTTGGGGTTTTACCTTATTCCTTTGGCTTTATCTTACGGCTATATTATACGCGTTAAAACGCGTTATGTCAATATTAAACGCGTTAAAACGCAGTTTTTTCTTGGTGGTGATTTTTTTGACCTTTTATGAGAATTTAAAAGCCATTTGCGACGAAAAAAATGTATCAATTACCAACACTGTGAAGATATGTGGTGGCTCAACGGGGAGTATCGGAGGATGGAAAGCCGGAAAATGGCCAAACTCCGAAATTGTCTTTAATCTCGCAACGCGTCTTGACGTATCATGTGATCGTCTTCTGCGCGGAGAAGAAAGAAATCCTGCCCTCAAAATATCCGAGAATGGGCGCATTATGTTGGAGCTATTCGATCAGCTCTCAGTTCTCCAACAAGGGATTGTAATTGGCCATGTGCAGGAGATGTTGAGTTCTTGGAAACATGAAGGCCAAGAAGAAAAAGATCAGTGCGTTCAAAAAAATAAAAAAGATTCCCCTTTGCTCGGTGAAAGCAAAGGGGGCAACGAAGTAGCCGGTTCCTCCGCAGAGAGGGCCGTATAATCTACGTTGACTTATGGAGGTAATGATATGGCAAACACAGCAGAAGACCGTGAAATTCGCCTTGCCAGGGCTGGCGAGATCGCAGACCTGATCGAAGCAAGGAAGTACCAAGAGGCCGCCAAGCTTATCCGGCCTGCGGGTGCGCTCTCCGCTGCTTCCGACTATCTCCCAGAAGCGATAGGGCGCTTTATGAATGACCGTCAAATATCAGATCGCGAGTCTCTTATCGCTCTGATCGAAGATGTTATCATGGGATTCTATCCTCGAACCGTCATCCCGGACATGGAAAGTCTGGGCTGCAAAGTAAATGAACAGGTGTTGAATATGGCATCCTGCGGATGCCGCGCCTTTGCGGTCGCAATCCAAGCAGACCAGCATGGAAGGAATTATCGCATACACAGCTGCCAATGCTGCCGTTCAAAGGAGGGCAAAGTGTTCCCTCTGGCGAAGGCAAGAATCGGGCGCACACTCCCTCCGTTCTCGAAGACATGCACCGCCTGGGTGTCAATGGAGTAGGCTGTTGAAAGCTCTGTGGAAATTTTGTGGTTTTAATGCCACGAAATCTAAGCGGTTTTCTTTCCGGTTGATTTTTGACCAGAAAGAAGAAAATACCGGTTAAAAATAGACCGGAATATTTACCGGTTAATTTTTGACCACATAATATAAACGTGTATTCTTATAAACGTATTATATAAACTATTATGTTCATGGTGGCTACGCGCACGCGCGCGCGAGAGAGGAGCGAATGAGATGCTTGGCTACAAGACCTGTCGGAGCTGCGGCTCCCTGATGAACTGTGCAGACCTGGTCTCCGGGCTGTGCCCACGCTGCGCCAGGGAGAGGGCTGCATACCTGGCCGATCTCCAGAGAGACTACCAGGCGGCCGTCGATGCTGGCGATCCGCAGGCCAGCTCCCGTGTCGCCGATCTGATCTTAGCCTACCAGGCGTCGGAGGGCGTCCGGTTGAAGGATGTTCCGGGGCACTTGCGGGCAGAGGCCCGTATTTGCCCCTCGGAGACGCGTTAGGCTCCAGGGGTCCCGGTATATTCATAGGGCCAGGAAACGCGCTCCTGGGCGCTCCTGGGCCGCGTGTGGCATGATTTACACATACTTGAGAAGGGAGTGACCATTTTGCTGGAAATGAAAAAGATTCTGCGTTCTATCCTCGGGAAGGACCTGAACGAAATGAACGATAGTGAGCTGTCTGGAAAAATCAAAGAAATGCAAGATACATACCAGCAAAGAAAGCCATTGTCGTTCGATGAGTTGATGAAGATTCCAATGGAACGGTGGGGAGATTACGATGTCGGGACAGTCCGATTTGTTCCGGCTGCTGGCGTAGAGCCGTGCGAGCTATGCTCCAAAGTTTCCGGCAAGTGCCTATCTCTATCGGATGCGAAATTTTACATTGACCACGTTAGGAAGAACCACCGGCCCCCTTTATGCCTAACCACAATCCCGGCACATAGGACCAAATATGGCTCTGGATGTACCCTCCCGGATGTACCGGAAGAAGGTTCGCCAGAGCTGCCCGGTTATCAGGTCTTCCACCAATGGGCGGAGGACGTCTTCAATCGGGACCGCCCTCCAGAGAGGGAGGAATAGCCAAATGCCCACCTACAAAGACAAGGAGCGCGGCACCTGGTACGCGTCTTTTTACTACACGGACTGGCAGGGGTGCCGCTGTCTCAAGAAAAAGCGGGGCTTCCTCCGCCAGAAGGATGCAAAGGCCTTCGAGGAGGAATTTCTCCGCACGAAGGCCCGGAGCTGCGACATGGCGTTCGGCTCCATGGTTGAGATATACTTCGATGACATGAAGGGGCGTCTCAAGGCGAACACGCTCAAGAATAAGCGCTACCTAGTGGATGCAAAGATTCTGCCCTTCTTCAAGGACCTGCCACTCAATGAGATTACCCCGGCACACGTTCGCAAGTGGCAATCCGAATTACTAGCCGAAAAGCTGGCCCCCACCTACATCAAGACCATCAATAACCAGATCAGCGCCATCTTCAACTATGCGGTCCGATACTATGGCCTCCAGGCCAACCCAGCTCGCCTAGCCGGTGGCGTCGGGAAGAAGAACGCAGACGAGATGAACTTCTGGACCGTCGAGCAGTTCGCGGCCGTCCATGAGAAGGTCCGCAAGCTGCCAGCGAGAACCGGCTTGTCGGTGCTGTTCTGGACTGGTCTGCGGATAGGTGAGTTGCTGGCCCTCACGCCGAAGGACCTCAATCTGGAGGCCGGAACTCTGTTCGTCTCCAAGTCCTTCCAAAGCATTGACGGCGAGGAGGTCATCACGGAGCCGAAGACGCCAAAGAGCCGCCGGGTCGTCCCTGTCCCCTCGAAACTGGCGGATGAGCTGCGGGCTTACATGACGGCCCTCTACGACGTGGGCCCGGATGATCGGCTGTTCCCGTTCACGAAGCACTACTTCCGGCGGGAGATGTTGAAGGCCTCGGAGGAGGCAGGGGTGGAGCGCATCCGGCTCCACGATCTCCGGCACTCCCACGCCTCACTCCTCATCCACCTCGGCTGCCCGGTCCTGCTTGTGAGCGAGCGCCTGGGCCATGAGGACGTCCAAACCACCCTCCGCACATATGGCCACCTGTACCCCTCCACGGTGCCGGAAGCGGTCAAAAAACTCGATGATTTGATGCCGTAATGCCACGGTAATGCCACAGCAAACAAAAAATGCCCCCAAACCCTTGAAAAATCAGGGGTTTGGGGGCTTTGGTTCATTATTCCCACTCGATTGTGGCCGGGGGTTTGCTCGTAATGTCATAACAAATCCGGTTGATATTCGGGACCTCATTGACGATGCGCACCGACACACGGTCCAGCACATCATAGGGGATGCGGGCCCAATCAGCCGTCATAAAGTCGCTGGTAGTCACAGCGCGGAGGGCTAAGGTATAGTCATACGTCCGGCCGTCACCCATGACGCCCACGCTACGCGTATTCGTCAAGACCGCAAAGTACTGATTAATGCTCTTGTCCAAACCGGCGTTGGCGATCTCCTCCCGGTAGATGGCGTCGGCATCCCGCAGAATATCAGCCTTCTCCTTGGTGATATCACCGATGATACGGATAGCCAGGCCGGGACCGGGGAAGGGCTGGCGCATAACCAGATACTCCGGCAGACCCAGCTCGCGGCCCAGCTGACGGACTTCGTCCTTAAACAGCATTCGCAGGGGTTCGATGATCTCCTTGAAGTCCACATAATCCGGCAGACCTCCCACATTGTGGTGGCTCTTAATGACGGCAGCATCACCGGCACCGGACTCAATCACGTCGGGATAGATGGTACCCTGGACCAGGAAGTCCACACGGCCGATCTTCTTTGCCTCTTCCTCAAAGACACGGATAAACTCTTCCCCGATGATTTTGCGCTTGCTCTCCGGCTCTACCACACCGGCCAGCTTCTCCAGGAACCGGGCCTCGGCATCCACACGGACGAAATTCAGGTCCCACTTGGAGAACGCGGCCTCCACCTCGTCACCCTCATTCTTCCGCATAAGGCCATGGTCCACAAAGACACAGGTCAGCTGACTACCCACAGCCTCGGCCAACAGAGCCGCCGCCACAGAGGAATCGACGCCGCCGGACAGGGCCAGCAGCACCTTACCGCTGCCCACCTTCTCCCGAATCTGGGCAATGGCCGTCTTGCAGTAATCGCCCATGGTCCACTCGCCCTTGGCGCCGCAGACCTCATAGAGGAAGTTCCGGATCATATCGGTGCCGTGCTCCGTATGGTTGACCTCCGGATGGAACTGAACACCGTAGAAACCACGCTTTTCATCGCAGATAGCCACATTGGGGCAGGCATCGGAATGAGCCACCAGGTCAAATCCCTCAGGCACCTTTTCCATATAGTCGCCATGGCTCATCCAAGACACGCCCTGCTTGGGCAGACCCTTGAACAGGCGACAATCGGTATTGTAATACGTCTCGGTCTTGCCGTACTCTCTGGCGGAGTCGTCGGTGGCGGCAGTGACGCGGCCGCCCAGGTTATGGGCGATCAGCTGGCAGCCATAGCAAATGCCCAGCACCGGTACGCCCAGTTCAAAAATGGCCGGGTCCACCTGGGGGGATTTTTCATCATAGACGCTGTTGGGTCCACCGGTAAAGATGATGCCCATGGGGTCAAACGCCTTAATGTCCTCCAGGGACATGGTATAGGGCTTGACCTCACAGTAGACGTTGCATTCACGGACACGGCGGGCAATCAGCTGATTGTACTGACCGCCGAAGTCCAGAACCAGAATCGATTGTTTCGACAAACTATATTCTCTCCTTTTGTCAGACTAGGGGACTTTGCAGCCTCCCCACTCCACAACTGTAAATCCTTCTCTTTGGAACGGTTCCAACGTTTGGGACGGCACTTCCACCGGCTCCTCCACCGGTTTCCAGGCCAGAAATACCCTTAGAATGCTGTCTGGCTCCGGTGTGATGGTCAGACGGGCATGGTCGGTGTAGGCTTCCGTCTGAAATGCCATCAAATTATAGGCGTTGCCTTCCATCTGCGGCAGCCAATAGATCAGAAACTCGTTGGCCTCCCGTTCCGTAAGCCCCAGTTCCGCCAGTGCCTGCTCCAAAAAGTCCGCCATATCGGCGCCCGCTACGCAGAAGCCCTCGGAAAAGTCATACTCCGTTTCCGTAACGCCTTCCCAGAACAGACAGTAATACATTCTGCCCGTTTCCGGGTCGATCAGGGTCCCGTCTGGTTTGGCATGGATGTTCCATCCAGCTTCATAGGCCGGATAGGTGGCGGTCAACGGTCCGTCATGGTCCAGTTGCACCGTGACATCGATTTCCTGTTCCGGATAGAGGTAAATGACCGGTTTTGCACTGACTGCCTCCTCTTCCTGCGGTGTGCAGGCCGTAAACGTCAGCAGCACCAGCATTGCCATCATACAGCTTTTCCATTTCATAGTAGGATACCTCCTTTTTCGGATTCTACTAATCAAAACGGAAACTGCGGCTGGCAGGTTGCAGGATGCTTACTCCTCGCGGAAAATAATGCCGTTCTCGTCGGCCCGCTCGATGATGGCCAGGGACTTCAGATTGATGCCCGCAGCACGGAGCCGGTCGCCGCCGCCCTGGAAGCCCTTTTCCACAGCGCAGCCAACGCCCACCAGTGTGGCGCCGGCGTTCTTGACGATATCGCACAGGCCGCGGACGGCTTCGCCGTTGGCCATAAAGTCGTCGATAATCAGAACATGGTCCGTGGGCTTCATCCACTCATTGCTGACCAGCAGTGTCACTTTCTTCTTATATGTATAGGAGAAGATATCACTCTGATACAGACCGCCCTCGATGTTGTCGCTCTTGGCCTTCTTGGCGAACACCATGGGCAGGCCCCAGCGATGGGCGCAGATGGTGGCCAATGCAATGCCGCTGGCTTCCGCCGTCAGAATCAGCGACACCTGGCGCAGATCAAAATGATGGGCAAATTCGTCGGCGATATCCTGCATCAGCTTTGTATCGATCCGATGGTTCAAAAATCCGTCTACCTTGATGATGTTGCCGGGCAGAACCTTGCCCTCTTTGAGAATGCGCTCCTTGAGTTGCTGCATAGTGTGATATGCCCCTTTCCTGTTTTTCAAAACATAAATGGTCCTGGATACCGCCATTTTATACTATCCATTATTCCTTATTTTGCGATTTTTTCAACTGTAAAGGATGATGAACTTTCCATGTAAAATTTGTCGATATTCGTAGGTTCTACCCACATCGGGACAGCCGCCCGGACATACCGCCGGAATCGGCTGGAAAAGGGATGCCGCATACAACGGCATCCCTCTGTAGTTATCCCTCCAGGGCCTCGTTCAGCAGACCGGCATAGACAGACTCCGGCTGTGCGCCCACGGTCTGCTCCAGAATACGCCCATCCCGGAACACCATCACCGTGGGAATGCTCATGATATTGAACCGCTGGGCCAAATCCGGATTCTCATCAATATCCACCTTGGCAATGACTGCTTTACCGTCGTACTTCCCGGCCAGACGTTCCAGCACCGGCGCCACCATTTTACAGGGGCCGCACCAAGTGGCCCAGAAGTCCACCAGCGTCACGCCATGGTCGATGGTGTGGTCAAAATTCTGTTGGTTCAGATGCAAAATTGCCATACTCACTGTACTCCTTCCGTCGAGGCCGTCAGCCACCGGTCCGCCGACAGCGCCGCAATGTTGCCCTCACCGGCAGCCTTTGCCACCTGATACGGCTTTCCGACACAGTCTCCGGCCGCAAAGACGCCGGGCACTGACGTAGCCATGGCGGCATCGACGCCGATGTGGCCGTCGTGCATCTCCAGACCCGGCAGCAGACTATCGGCCACCACGCTGTCCCGCAGGAGGAATACCCCCTCCACCGCGTAGAGGGAGCCGTCGGCCTCCAGCCCGGTGACCCGGTCGCCGTCGCCCTGGATGGCGTAGCGGGCCGCCTGATGGTATTCCAGAGCGTCGTCCCACCGGTCCGGCTTGGGGCCCCGGCCAAAGTACAGGACCTTGCAGCCGATTCCGGACAGGAACGCGGCCTCCTCCGGCGCTTCCGCGCCAAAGCCCAGGACCGCCACGGTCTTCTGCCGGTATAACATACCGTCGCAGGTGGCGCAATAGCTGAGACCCCGGCCCAGATACGTCTGCTCACCGGGCAATCCCCGCTGGGGCATATGGCCCATAGCCAGAATCAGTGCTTTGCCCTCGTAGACCTCAGCCCCGGCGGCGCAGAGGAACCGGTCCCCCAGGGCCATAATCTGCACCACTTTGCTCTCCACCCGCTCAATCCCGGCCACATCCAGCTGAGCCGTCATGACTTCCAGCATGGTCTGACCCGTCACATCGGGCATACCGGGGTAATTGCTGACCCGTTCGGCCCGGGCCAGGGGGTTGCTCTCGATGGGGTTGCTGAGGACCAGTGGGGTCCTGCCGCGGCTGTGGGCTGTCAGCGCCGCGGAGACGCCGGCGGGACCGCCGCCAATGATCAAAATATCGTACATATAGCCTCCAATTCCCGATGGGTCAGCCCACCGTTCCTTCCTGACGGGGCTTGCGCCGTCCTTCCAGCGTCCAGGCCACAGCAAAGCCCATAATGCAGCAAACGGCACAGGCCGCAATGGCGGCGGGACCGCCGTATTGAGTGGGTATAATTGCTACAGTGGAAGCCAGGACAAAGCCCACCACCACATGGAATGCCAGTCGGTAATAGTTGGCAAAGATGTAATTGACCAGCCGGCTCAAAAGTACCACCGTGGCAAAGGCGCCGACAAAAATCGGCAGGACCACACCCATGTCAAAGGCGGCAATACCGGCGGTCATGGGCTCAAAGAGCCCCAGAAAAATCAGGGTGGACGAAGAGCTCATGCCCGGCACCACCACGCTCAATCCCCACAGGACGCCGCAGAAAGCGAACCACAGAAAATTGGGCTGGATGTGAAAGGTCGTGCCCCGCTCCAATACATTGAAAAACAGCAGCATCACCACGGCGCTGATGGCCAGAGAGGTCCAGCCGCCACGGCCATGGCCCCGTTTGCCCGCTTCCCGCCAAAGACTGGGGAAGGACCCGGCAATCAGACCGATAAACAGCCAGATGGCGACAGCGGCATTGGCCGCAAACAGGACGTTGACCAGTTTGGCAAAGGCAAAGAAGCCGATCATCCATCCGATGCCCGCGGGAAACAACTGAGGAAAGACCCGCATAAAGTTGCCGATGGGATGGGCAAAAAAGGACATCATGGGCTGATAAATGCCAAAGAGCACACACAAAACACCACCGCTGATGCCCGGCAGGATGGCGCCGCTGCCTACCAGGATACCCTGGACCATGCGCAGGAGCCAACGGCCCGGCGGCATGGCAAAAAACAATTTGCGAAATAACACTTTGATCGTTACCTTTCTCGCTACAGATCGCGTTAGAGTTCTGTAGTTGAGTATATCATATTTTACTGCTTTGGAAAAGAGTACGGCGGGAATTTCTTAAAAAAACCAGTGCTTCACGAACGCAACTGCATCTTGCCCGACGGTGGAAAATCGGGTATACTGGTCCATGACACACAGACAAATTTGAATGAGGTGATTCCTTGTTTTCCTATCTCAACCGCGGCGGCGCCTTTTACCGCAATGTGGCGAAGCTGGCTCTGCCCATCGTGCTGCAAAACCTGTGCACCACCATGCTGGGTCTGGTGGATACCTTTATGGTGGGCGCGTTGGGAGAAGCGCCCCTGGCGGCGGTGCTGGTGGCCAATATCCCGGTGTTCATCATTCAGCTGATCATCTTCGGATTGCAAAGCGGCTCGTCGGTGCTGATCAGCCAGTTCTGGGGCAAGGGCGACACGGACTCCATCAACCGGGTTATGGGTCTGGGCGCCTATGTGGCCGGGGCCATTTCCCTGCTGTTCGCGTCGGTGATGTTTTTCTTCCCGGTGCAGCTCATGGGTTTGCTGGCCGACAACGCCGAGCTGGTACCCCTGGCGGCCCAGTATGCCCGCATTGTGGGCTTCTCCTATATTTTCAACAGCCTGACGGGCGTTTATGTGGGCGCACACCGGGCCATGGAGAATCCCAAGCTGGGCACCTTTGTCTTCGCCTGTTCCATGGTGGCCAATACCTTCCTCAACTGGGTGTTTATCTTCGGCAATCTGGGCGCACCGGCCATGGGGGTACAGGGCGCGGCCTTTGCCACGCTGCTGTCCCGGATTCTGGAGTTTATCATCACAATCAGCTATGCCCTGACCAACCGGCGGTTCCGCATGAAACCGGCGTTGATGATACGGCCCGGTAAGATCCTGATTCAAAAATTCATTCGCTACTCCGGCCCTGTGGTCCTCAATGAAACCCTGTGGGGCATCGGCGCGTCCATGTACAAGGTGGTCATGGGCCATATGGAGGGCTCCACGGAGATTCTGGCAGCCCGGGCCCTGGCGGGCAATGTGGAGGACCTTTGCACCGTCATCGTCTTCGCCATTTCCGGTACCACCGCCATTATCATCGGTCGGGAAATCGGTGCGGGGCGGCGGGACTCGGTCTATGAGATCGGCGCCACTCTGGACACCCTGGCCTTTTTCTGCGGCCTTATCATCGGCTTGCCCATGGTGGCCTGTGCCTGGCTGGTGTTCCCGGACCTGCTGTATCCCTTCTTCCACCTGTCCCCCACTGCCGGACGCATTACCACCATGATGCTGACATTCATCGGCTCCCTGCTGGCTGTGCGCTCCTTTGAGACCGTGAACATCGTCGGTGTCCTCCGGGGCGGCGGCGATGTGCGGACCGCTACAGCCATTGACCTGATGCCCATGTGGTTTGTGTCCCTTCCCCTGGCGGCCCTCTTCGGTCTGGTACTGGAATGGGGTATCTTCTGGGTCTATGTGGGCATGGTCAGCGAATATTTCATCAAATTTACCGTGGGCCTCATCCGGCTGCGGTCCCGCCGCTGGATTCGGGATGTAACGCGTCTTTCCGAACCGTAACTTCCAACCTAATGCGCAACAGGGCGCGCTGCCACCGGCAGCGCGCCCTGTTTTGATCGGATTCAAACAATATTGTGCAGCGCCGCGCCCCGAATCTCGTCGGCGGCCCGACGTAAATCAGCCACGGTGCAGCCGTCCAGGATTTTGCCGTAGAACTGCTCCACCAGTGCTGTAAAGGGGTGGTCCATTGGCAGTTGGGACACCTCAGCCAGGACTTTGCGGCAGGCATCTGCCGTCTGCTCCCAGCCCGCCTCCTGCACATAGCGCCGCACACCGGCGGCAGCGCCCACAGCCATATAGGCAGGCGTCACGTCCATGTCCACAGCCAGCTTGGCCGCACCCACCAGACGGTCCTCCGGCGACAGTTTCCGGCCCGGATCGCCGCCCACTCTGGCGCAGGTATCGCCCAAGGCCCGATTGGTAAACCGCCGCAGCAGGTCCATCTTGTGGAGCATCAGCTGATCCATGGGGACCGCATACCGCTTGGACAGGGCCATCAGACTTTCCTCCATGGCCCCCTTCGTGAGAATGCGGATGTCCGGGTTATCGATGGCCTGCCAGATGTAAGGCAGTCCCAGCAGATCGCCCAAATAGGCGCAGGTGGCATGCCCCATGTTGTGGAGGTACAGCTTGCGCTTGATATAGAAATCAAAGGGCGCGAAGGGCACCATGCCCGGCAGCTCCGGCGGCTGTCCTTTGAAGGCAGCCCCGTCCACCGGCAGATAGCCATAGCGCTCCACACAAACCCGCAGCGGGTCTCCGTCCTTCATCTCCTCGGTCTGCACCGGCACCATGCGGCCGATGGATGCCTCCACCAGGCCCACAGTCTCGTCGAATTTCCGGCACTCCTCCTCCGTCAGCTGCTCCTTGAGCATCCGCTCCAGAATCCGGTTGGCGTCCATGAGGTTTTCACAGATGATGATATTCAACGGCATATCGGTACGCTGCCAGCGTTTGCGCAGACCCGCCACGATATTCCCCACAATAAATTTAAGGATTCTCGCGCCCACGGCCGTAGCCATGATATCACAGGCGGCGATGGCCTCGGCGGCGGCTTCCTGGTCGTTGCCGTTGACCGCCGTCACCGGCGACACCATCACATCCTCATAGCCCTGGCTGGACACGTAGCGGACCGGGTAAGCACCCCGCTTCTGCAAGCCCTCCACCACCGGCTCGGCTACATCGATAAATGTGACGGCGCAGCCAGCCTGGCTGAACAACGCACCAATAAATCCGCGGCCGATATTGCCGCCGCCGTACATAACCGCCTGTTTCATTCCGCATTCCCTCCGTACTGCTCATACAGTTTCATGACCTCTTCCACCGTGCCAACGCCATCGGACGCGCCGGGACGGCTCAGAGACGCCGCCGCCGTACAGGCGGCCAGCTTCAGTGCCGCATCCAACGCCATGCCCGTCTCCGCACCGTAGAGGATGCCGGCGCAGAAGGCGTCTCCCGCACCCACGGTACCCTGAATGTAGCCCTTGGGCAGCGTCAGGCTGGGGACCCGGTGGAACGTTCCCGCCGCATCCAGGGCGCAGCCCATCTCCGGACAGTGGATGACGGCCCAGGTGGACACGCCCAGGTCGAAGAGCGCCCGCAGAGCGGTTTCCATGTGCTCCGGGTGGAGCGTTCCGGCGTCGTCCCGCAGCACCACGCCGGTGGTCTGCTGGGCTTCCAGCTCATTGATGATGCAGTAGTCGGTGTACCGCAGAGCCGGGGTCACCAGACGGCGGAACCGGTCACCGGCCTCGCTGACCACATCAATGGACGTCTTGAACCCCCGCTGCTGGGCTTCGTGGAGCAGCCGCGCCATAGCGGTGCCGTACTCCGGGTCCTCCCGATCCAGGGCAGGCAGCAGCAGAATGTAGCCGATGTGGAACAAATTCACGTCCAGCTTGTCCCAGTCGATGTACGTCTCGTCATACTGGGCGTTGGCACCGGCGTACTGGAAGAAGGTCCGTTCCTTCGTCTGGTTGTTGCTCATGACTGCCGTAAAGGAGGTCCGGCCCGTGCGGCGAATCATGGACAGGTCGATGTTCTTGTATTTGCCGAACTCCTCCATGACCAGCTCCCCCTCGGGGTCATATCCCACGGCGCCGGACGCCACCAGATGGAGCGTCGGGTCCAGCCGGGCCAGGTCCACCACCGTGTTGCAGACCGCGCCGCCGGTGGTATGACAGATGCCCTCGGTGATGTGGGTCAACTCACTCTGCCGGGGCCACGTCTCGATGGGATAGGTGATGTCCACCAGAATGTTTCCCGCGCAGCAGATGCCCTTCTTCACATTGACTCACCCTTTCCAGCGGAACCGCTGGCTACGGTACCGCCATTTATAAATTCATTTTAATAAATAATGCCATTTTTTCTGTGCAAACTCATTGTACCATAGGAACTCGCGGAGTTCAACGGAGCATTTTGCACACATTTACAAGTTGATTTTAAGAATTCAGCACAATTGCCTCGTCTCCGTCGGTGGACAAGCCGCCGCACCGGCACAAAACGGCCTCCTCCAAAAAGGCGTCCATGGCCAGCGTCACACCGCCTTTGACAAAGGCCCGGTCGCCAAAAGCGGTCAATTCCACCGCTACCGTGTGGCCGTGGGGCGGATAGGGTGTCCGCCGGACCTGCTCCCGGATGGCGTCGAAGCCATCTTTTAAGATAAACTCCCCCGCGCCCATGATATAGGCGCCCCGCCCCGGGAAGAAGGCGCCGCTCCACTTCCGGGCGGAGGAGAAGGGCACCAGGGTGGAGGCACGCCAGGGGCTTGGCTGGGGAAAGCGCTCCTGGATGGCTTGGAAGGTGGGGTTGGAGTCGTT
>ERZ1643251.807-NODE-807-length-40374-cov-17.869888_pt1 | contig 40374 bp, 40 predicted proteins | sample MGYA00579261_ERZ1643251 | MGnify/ENA primary metagenome ERZ1643251 (study PRJEB29033, sample SAMEA4952267) | chicken gut metagenome | biome: Broiler Chicken; feature: Gastrointestinal Tract; material: Caecum | place: Ireland | collected 2018 | study: Broiler... | reverse complement strand
AGATATGGATGTAGGGAAAACACAAACAGATGTGAATGTGTTATTTGCAGCAAATCGTACCTGGTATGAAATGGTTCATGTATTTAAGCTACTTTCAAGGTGTGTCCATAAGTCTTTATCAAGGTAGAGCAGGTGTATTTTATCTATTGCGTCAATAAAATAGAAATTAGCGGTTGATTATTGGTTTTATGTTAAACATGTTATAATAGTGCCTATCAAACAAATATGCAATGGGAGCGGTATAAATGATTACTTTTCAAGGGATGAATTATGAAGTCGTAAAAGATTACCGCAAGGCGTTTCAAATGGATAGCTTTGTGGCAAGATATTCGGATATTTTGGCGAAATATGATTATATTGTTGGAGATTGGAGTTATGAACAGCTTCGGTTGAAAGGTTTTTTTGCGGATCAACATCCAAAAGCGACTGCTGACACACGAATTTCCAGTTTGGAGGAGTATTTATATGAGTATTGCAGCTTTGGTTGTGCATATTTTGTAATTAAAAAGGTTAGAGGGTGAAAGTTGTTTGAAGAAATATAAAGGGTATCTCATTGATTTAGACGGGACAATGTATAAGGGAGGTGAAGGGATTTTCGGTGCAATTTTATTTGTGAAGGCATTATATCAAAAGGGAATTCCGTATTTATTTTTAACCAATAATGCAGCAAAAACGCAAAAAGAAATTGCCAAGCAGCTTCAAGGGTATGGAATTCTTTGTGAACCACGACATGTGTTTACTTCAGCAATGGCAGCAGCAGAGGTAATTGCAAAAGAGAAACCCAATGCAGCAGTGTATATGATTGGTGAGGCTGGATTAGAAACGGCATTGCGGGAAAAGGGACTGGTTCTGACACATATTCAGCCTGATTATGTTGTTATGGGGTTAGATCGACAGCTTACCTATGAGAAACTTGTAAAGGGTGCTTTGGCGCTTCAAAGTGGTGCTAAACTGATTTCAACGAACCAAGATGTGGCCATTCCAACAGAACATGGTTTGATTCCCGGAAATGGCGCCTTAACAAAGGTTTTGCAAGTTTCAATCAATGCTAAACCGCAATTTATCGGTAAACCGGAAGCACCAATTATGCAACAGGCTTTACAAGTGCTTGGAACGAAATGTGAGGAAACCTTGCTTATTGGAGATAACTATCAAACTGATATCATGGCAGGTATTCATTTTGGTATGGATACTTTATGTGTCTTTACGGGTGTAACGAGCCGTGAAGTTTTGGCAAAGAAAGACAGACAGCCAACTTATTGTACAGATGATTTAGAGGAATGGATTGTATATCTATAAATGTTCATTTGGATTGATAGTTAAATAAAAAAACATATAGATTTTTCTTGTTTTTATATGATATATGATTTTTTTATTTGCTATAGAAGTTATATACAGAAAATAAGATAGGAATATTGTAAATTTATGGCTATTGACCTTTTTTTGGTGATAGATTTGTAAGATTGTATATTTTGATATCAAAGGGGGATTATATGAAAATCAAAATTCTTGCACAAGCTTTTTCTATCTGTCAAATTACAGATTTTTCACAAGTGAATGCTTCAGAGGAATTTCTTTTTATCGGAAAAACAGATGAAGAAATTTCTTTGGTTTGTTGTACAGAAGCTGTTCCAAAGTATACGCTGGCTCGACAGGACGGCTGGCGGGCATTTCGTATCCAAGGCATTTTAGATTTTTCGTTAATCGGGATTTTATCCAAAATTTCGACTTTGCTTGCAGAAAATCAAATTGGAATTTTTGCTTTGTCTACATACAATACAGATTATATTTTGACCAAAGAAGAAGATTTTACAAAGGCGGTTCAAGTTTTAAAGCTAAATGGTTATACGATTGAATAAAGCGGTTATGCATCAAGATTTTGACTTTGTGAATCAGACCTAAATTTCGATGTACAGTCTAAAGTTAGTGAAATGATAATCGGTCTGAGGTAAAAGAAAATCTCAATTCGATTTTGTGTTCCTGGTTAAATCAACTGAATAATATTCATATGCACTTAAAGAAATGGGCGTATATGTAAAGCAGGAGTTGACTGGATAAATTGGAATTTGGAAGGGAGATAGATATGAGTTTAGCTTTATGGATAGCAATCGGAGCAGCCATCATATGTGCTGTGGTAGCTATATATTTTGGAACAAAAAAGAAAAAATAAATCCCAGTTTATCAAGCAAAATGAGGTCAAGGGTGACGGGAGACATAAAGTCTTTGAACCGCAGCGAACAATTATCATATCAATAGGCAAGATGCTACCTCATTTGGGGGTAGCATCTTTTTATATTATCTAATGAATAAATCTATATTTCGGTTTGGATTATGGCATTTGGGAACATAAAAGGGAATAGGGAGAAAAGAAATGTGAACATACAATATCTTTGACTTAATAAGTCAGAGCAACTGGTGTTTGTAAAGAAATAAGTAATTTGGTATATGTATTCTTTCAAAAGTGTTAAAGCTATTTTTCTATAATTAAAGTTATTAGAATATAAAATAATATGAAATTATGTTTGTATAGCTTCCACCTGGCATGAAAAAGCCGTTTGGAATTACGCCAAGTTGTGTGAATCCAAGCTTTTTATACAGAGGTAGAACGGCTGTATGGATTTTTATGACAGTGTTAAATGATAAAAGGGAAAAGCTGTATTTTTTCTTTTTTCATAGAGTGATAGACGAGCTGTTTAGCTGATATACAGTCCGTATAAGTTAGGTTTTACAGCATAGTTGGTAGATGGTAGCACTTGACATTGTTTACAATTTGATAATTTCAAGCATTTGTTTGATAGTCACATTACTAAAGGTTTGCTCAGCAAAAAATGTATAGCTTCTTTCTTCATTATAACGCTGGGAAAGAGGAATTTGCCAAATGAACAACAAAAACGAGGTAGCATTTTACCACTTCATCTGTTTAAAGGAACAGTGGGTAAGAGAGTGATTTCAAGACATAAAAAAGCAGTAAATCTTTTTTTGAACTTACTGCTTGCTGTATCAGTGAGATGAGCGGCTGGCTGCGTATCTTCCCTGATAAACGAGAATATGTTGTACAAAACACATGAAACGGTTATAACGTCCAATCCTGGGACACAATCTCCCAAATCCTCTTGATACAAATATCATGTTTTAGGTCACATTTGCAGTATCCATAAAAGGATATTTCAGGGTAAACAAACCATCTTCTGCTTGTGTGATCTTGCTGATATGGATGACTATGGCAAAGATGGATACGTTATTCTCTAGGTCATCCTCTGTAATTTGATACTTCAGTCGCATCATATTGTTCATTGCAGTATGCAGTAATTTCTTTTTTGTAATCAGCTATATCAATATTTTCAACAAACCAATTTACATATGCGACTTCTTCTTCACTTAAAGCAAAGCTTTCCAGTTTATAATTACCATTTTTATTAAATGGATTGTCTTTGGTCGAAAAAACTTCGATCGCTTTTCTTTGCTGGCTCAATTGATTGTTATAGAATCTTCACTTTCTAAATTTTGAATCATTTTATTTCGTTCATTCCAATTTTTGATTTATTGCTCTATTGTTAAATTCATTATATTAGGCAGATATGAATTTTTCTATTGATTTCCTCTTTTATTTTACAGCTCAAAAATGAAAAAGTAAATTCTACTCTTCCAAGTAGTACTGGGATTTAGTCTTGCACAAGTATCGTTTCATCTTTCATACAAAAGAACAGTCTTGGATACTTTGCGCCAGAAGTCAGATTATCTGTCAGGGTCTTGCTGTTAGGAGCTTTGCATCCTAGATAGAAAGAATAAGCACTGCGACAGTAACATTTCCTTTTACATGGGTTAAGAAAACATATCAAATGTGCTTGACATAATATAGGATTTTTTCTTATTCAAACAGTCCTAGATATACTATATATTTTATTTTTAAATAAATTCATTGAATTGAATTATTTTTAAAGAAAAGGTAGAATTTCCTTTTTCAATTCGGCTTGATTTTACGAAATAGAGAGGGATGGCTGTTTGTCAAATTCTTGTGTTATTTTGCGGCACATAAGCATGTAGGCCAGATTTCTCATAATGGAATAATTTTTTTATTTTTTAATTGAAAAATTCTTTGACAAGTCTTTTCGGCGAGTGCATAGTTATGTGTGATCATCAAAATGCCAAGCTCTCTTGTTTGGACCATGGATAAAAGGAATCTCCATAATTCAGCCTGTGTTATGGCATCGAGCATGGCACTCAACTCATCAGCAATCAGATATTGTGTGTTTGGATGCAATGCCCGAAAAATGGCCAAACGTTGCAATTCACCACCAGAAAGTTCAATGGGAAACCGATCTAGCCAGGATGAAGGAATGCCAATCTGTTTCAGTAGTTTTTTGTAATTTTCTGGTGGCATGCCGGCTTCTTTTAAGCTGTTTTTCATTTTCATCCGTTCATCAAAGGCCAACTGTGGATGTTGACCAATTAATTGCACTGGGCAGTATCCTTTTTTGGGCAAAGGTTGTTCATTCATTTGAACCATGCCACAATCTGGAACTTCATAACCTGCTAAAATCCGTCCGACGGTTGTTTTTCCTGTCCCGCTTGGGCCCAAAAGTGCTGTGCACATTCCTTTTTGGATCGAAAAAGAGGCCTCATGTAAAATTTGATGTTTTGCATAAGAAAAGCTGACCTTTTGAAGTATAAGTGAATTCATTGTAAGGTCTCCTTTTCATATGAAAAAAATTGATTCTCTGGCAGCGCCCGCCAAAGTTTTCTTGTGTAATCATTTTTGGCTTGTCCAGATTTTAAATCTTCAATACGAACTGTTTCAATGGTTTCTCCATCTCGAATCACTGTAATTATATCGGCATATTGTGCTGCCAAATATAAATCATGTGTGATCAATAGGATGGCACGGTTTTCTTGAGCAAGCTCACGCAAGTGCTTCATAATTTTATGTGCAAGTGTTCCATTCAGACCGGCAGTTGGTTCATCGGCAACAATTAGCTTTGCAGGGGTTGCGGCGGCTGTAGCAATGAGTACACGACGCGCCATACCACCAGATAACTCATGTGGATATAGATTTTTCACCTGTTCATCTAGACCATATCGTTTAAATAAAGCACACGCTTTTTCTCCAGCAGATTTTCCAACTTTCATCAGTGGATTCAAATAAGAAACGGACTGTGGAATAAGTGCTATTTGTTTTCCGCGAAGAGCATAAATTTTTTGCTTTGTCAGTGGTTCTCCAAGAAAAAACATATCTCCTTTTATAACAGCGTTTCCTGGTAAGATTCCAAAAATTGCATGTGCCAGTAAACTTTTTCCAGAGCCAGAAGCACCAGCAATGGCTAAAATTTCACCATGGTTTATGACAGTTTCTAAATTATGAACGGCCTGTACTACTTTTTGTCTCAATCCGCTTTCATAGGTTGTGAAAGAGACTGAGAAATTTTTCACAGAAAAAACGGGCTCTTTCATGATTTATTCTCTCGCTTTCTTCGGATTTTGTAGCTTGGAGATTTGTTCCCCGAGTGTGTCAAATAAAAGGATGATCAGTATGAGTATTGTACCTGGGAAAAGAGCAAGCCACCAGTACCCACTTGTAATATATTTGAGTGATTCTGATAAGATAATACCGATTGCTGGTTGCTCAGGTGCTAAGCCAAAGCCCAAAAAAGTAATAGAAGATTCATGCAAAATCGCATGTGGAAAAATTACAAGCGTTCCAATGATAAATTGTGGTAATACATGTGGCATAAGATGTTTTTTACCAATACTCCATTTGGATTGTCCAAATTTCGCTGCACTTTCAATAAACGGTCTCTGTTTTAGCGACAATACTTCTGCTCGAATAATTCTTGTTAGTGAAGGCCAATGTGTAAAAGCGACACCAATCAACACGCCTACGGTTCCTTTTCCAAGTGCAATGGAAATTAAAATCACAAGGATTAGATGTGGAATTGCAAGAAACAAATCGGTCAACCATGAAATCACTCGGTCGGCGGTTTTCCATAATCCAGCTATTATGCCAAATACTAAAGCGATACAGGCACTGATACACGCTGCACAAAATCCAACAGTTAAGCTGGTACACAGTCCTTTCCAAGTGCGAAAAAGCATGTCTCGTCCAAGAAAATCAGTTCCAAACAGATGATTCAAGGAAGGCGCTGTATTTTTTATCTGAAAATTGGCTTCGTACATCGATTCCGAAACAAACATTCCGCCCAAATAAATGCATGCGATAATTCCAGACAATATATAAACGAGAAATCGTGTTTTTTTTCTACGATTATTTAAAAACCGTTTCATCGTGCAGATCTCCTTTTCCAAATTCTTGGATCAATTCGGCACATCACCAGATCACCAATGGCATTCCCAATAAAGACAAAAATTGCACTGAAAATCGTAATTCCGAGCAATAGTGGCATATCACCGCTAAGACCGGCTGTTACGGTTGCTTGACCCAAGCCAGGATAGGAAAATACCTGTTCTACAAGCACAGAGCCGCCAAATAACTCTGAAAACATCGCGAATTGAATCATGGTTGCTGGCAGCAGCACGTTTCGTAAACATTGTCGTGTAACGATGGTATATTCGCTTTCTCCACGTGCACGTGCATAATCAGCATAATCACTATCCAGAGCCTCTAGTAGCTTAGTTCGTGTATGTAAGGCTATAGTTGGTATGCTGATAACCGATAAACAAAGAGCAGGCAATATCATATGCCAAATGCGTTGTCCGAATGTGACCTCATTTTCGGGAATTCCGATGGGACCAGCTAATCCGATCGGAAACCATTGAAGGAAAACCGCAAAAATCATTAACAATAAAATTCCAAGATAGTAAGAAGGGATGGCTGTTAGTGTATAGCAAATGCTTTTTAGAATACGATCTATCCATCTGCTGCGATATATGCCCATAATCAATCCGAACAGAACACCGAAAAAGCCGCCTAAAATCCATGCAACAAGCATCAATGAAACGGATAAAAGGAATTTATTTTGGATGACTTCTATTACATCTTGCCGATAAATCATAGAGACACCCAGATCTCCTTGTAAAAGATGGGTTGCCCATGTGATCAATCTTTCAAGCGGGGGATCGTTTAGTCCCCAATATTCAGCAATGTTTTCTTTCTGTTCTGGTGATATGGCTGTTCCGGCTCCAACATAAGATTGAATCGGATCAATTGGAGAAAACATCAGTAAAATAAAAGCAAAAATGACAACAAAAAGGAGGAGGGAAAGCCCTCGCATCCAAAAATACAATATTTTTTTTACCATAAGTCAGCCCAACATTTCTTTATTCGGATTTCCAGCTCCATTCTTCCAAATTGCAAAGGACATCCAATGCATGAGAATGGGGGTGGATTGGTTGGTTTCCTAAAGAAAGCTTTTCATTGACAAAATATAAATGATCGACATTGACAAGCCAAGCCCAGGGAAGATCCTCAATAAGTGGCTCCTGTGCTTTTTTCCAATCTGCCATATCCCCAGAAATTAAAGCTTTGTCCAATGCTTGATCCACTGCTTCATTTTTATAAGCGTTTGTGTTATACCAGTCAAATCCAATGTTTTTGGAGTGATATAAGTAATACAGTTCCATCGGATTTCGGTTGCCCCATCCGAATAAAACTGGATTGGCATACATACCTCTTTCAATATCATCCCATGAGCCGCCAATCGGATTGACGTGAATCCCAATTTCCTTTAACTGTTGTGTGACAGCATTGACTAGGGCTTGCCGTGCTCCGTCCCCTGCATTGTAGTATAAATCAAATTGTGCTTTCAATCTATTTTTTTCTAAAATTCCGTCATTGTCTGTATCTTTCCAGCCGGCATTGCTTAAAATTTGTTTGGCTTTGTCTACATTTTGCGTAATTACTGTATTTTCGTTCCACCATGGTAAATGGTCAACATTGCTGTATGCAGCACGACCAAAGCCTTCTAAGGCATCAGTCACAAGTGCCTCACGATTCAGTGCCAAATTAATAGCCTGGCGAATTTCAAGCTGACTGGTTACATCGTTTCCAGCAGGATGACCATTGATTTCTGAACCGGATGGAATGGTGATAAAGGAAATTCCTCGATTATCTACGGTTTGGAATTTTTGGAGATCCATCGCATTTACCGTTTCTTTGGCATAAGTCTGATTGGTTTGTGCGACATCGACTTGTCCAGATTTTGCAGCAGCGAAGGCTTGGTCTTCACTCATAAATAGAACGGTTACTTTCTCAAAATTTCCTTTTGTTCCGTAGTAGTCTTCGTTTTTGACAAAGATGACCTGCTGACCTTGCTTGTATTCCAAAACTTTATAGGGTCCTGATCCGATCGGATTTTGTCCATAACTGCTGCTATAGGCATGCTTTGGAACAATTCCAATGGAAGCTGTGGTAAATAAAAAGGTGGATTGTGGCTGCATAAGTGTAAATTCAACGGTATAGTCATTCAGTGCCTTTACTGATTTCATTTGGACCAAATCAACAGTTGAGCCGCTGTTTTTCGCACTTTCATATGTAAAAACAACATCTTCCGCTGTTAATGGTTCATTATCTGTAAATTTAACATCCTCACGTAGAGAGAATGTCCATGTTTTCCCATCTTCGCTGACGGTATAATCGGTTGCTAAATCTTTTGTAATTTCCGCTTCCTCATTTAGATCAAGCAATGTACTTTGAATCAGTGGAGAACCATATGCTGCATAGCCAAGCACTGGATCAAATCCACCATCTGGTTCAGAAGTTAATGCAACGACAATTTCTGTTTTCGGTTGATTTGTTGCGTTGTTGGCATTTCCATTGGATTGATTGTTGCTGCAACCAGCAAGTAACAAAATGCCTACACATAGTATACTGACAATGGAATGGACCATTTTTTTCATGATTTTTCCTCCTTATTTTACATGCAAAAAAATAAGAAGACCTTTTGCCTACATTCTGTAGTGCACAGGTCTTCTTGACTGAGCATATTTATTTTGTGCATCATTTGTTTTTTTATTCTCTAGCAATTCTTCGTGAATTGTATTTCCATTTTTTATTCTATCGGATATTTGGCAGTTTGTCTATAAATTTTTTGTCAAAAATAAAAATTTCTACTCTATGAATTTTTTATTTTTCAGCAATTAGAATTCGATGATCTACTAGTTTCATTTCAATGATATCTGCTTTAATGATTTTTCGTTCACCATAAATGTTTTCCATATGAATGGTGTTGCCTTGTGGAATAAATTTATCAACCGATTCTAAAAATAGTTTTTCTTTTCCTTCTTTGTCTATAAGATAGACATTTGCTTCACACATTTTCTTCACCTCGTAAAATTTGACTTACAGCTTCTATAATATCTTCAGCATAGTGCGGCAATGGTTTTTTTTCCAAACCGGCAATTTGCACATTCCATTTGGAAAGCGGAATCACAATTTTTTTTGCGGGACTGTCAGAAATTGCGGTAGCCATTTTTGGTGTCAACTCACCAAGCATGGCGTTCGGTGATAAAATGCTGATGGGCCCGATAATAAGCTGGACGCGTGAGACATTCCAAATGAGTGCATTTTCTCCGGTTGCGCCTTCGTTAGCACCAGCTTTGAGCATGGCTGCTGTTGCCAGTGCATTGGTTCCAAGTGCAATAATTTGAATTTGGTTACTGAAGGTTTGAACGAGTTTTTCGATAAGCAACCGTCCGATTCCGCCACCTGAACCGTCAATCACTGCAATTTTCATACACAATTCTCGCTTTCTTTTTGTAGGGTATTTTCTTTTAGTTTAACGTTTCCTTTCAAAGGTGTAAATCCATTTTATTGATGTATTTGTAAAGTTTCATTTGTATTTTTGAAATCCAGTACTTTATTTTTCACGCTTGGTATAGAAAGTTTATCAGAATAAAAAGCAATTTTTATAAAAAAGATTTTATATATTTATCATTGTATTTTGTCTTTTCAATCGTTACGATCTTCTTACATCTATATGATGTTAGAAAAATATGCATGTCCAATGCTCTAATGGAAATGTTAAAAAATACTTTGGTTTGGTAGACAAAAATGTATTTTAAGGCTAAATTAAGAGTATAAGTTTTACATTGAAATGATATCGTCATTTGTTTTATAAAATAAAGCGATGGCTGACAGATCAATTTAAAGAGATGCAAACTGTTAAAAAAATAGGGGCTGTCATTTTGTTGGCAGCTTTTTTTTCTGCAAAAGCGGAACATTTATTTTACTAAATGCGTCTAATAAAAGAAGGGTGAAAGTTATGTTTTTTCCTCCAAAGAAAATATCAAAAGAAAAAGATGATATTGATTTGGCCAAGTCTGGGGACTCCGATGCGTTTGTTCGATTGATGGAGGCACATAAGCTGTCGCTGTATAAAGTCGGTAAAAGTTATTTAAAATCTGACGAAGATGTTGCCGATGCGATGCAAGAAACAATATTAAAGGCATTTCATTCGATTCATAAAGTGCGGGAGAATTTATATTTTAAGACATGGTTGACCCGGATTATGATTCATGAATGTATTAATATTTTAAGAAAAAGTCAAAGAATAATCCCAGTGGAGGAATTTGCCTCCGATTTGTTAATAAAAGAAGAAAAATTTTATGAGGGACAAGGAATTTTTGAACAGGTTCAGAAGCTTCCAAAGGAGATCGCACAGGTGATTGTATTGTTTTATTATGAAGATCATTCCTGTCAGACCATTTCCAAAATGTTGGGCATTCCTGAAAGTACCGTTCGAACCCGATTGAATCGTGGACGCAACAGATTAAGAAATTTATTAAGATTGGAGGGAGATCAAGCAGATGAAAAGGGAAGAAAATAGGCTGGATCAAGAGATTAAGAAAAGACTTCAGGAAGAATCCATTCATATTCCGGATTTAGTTGAAGAAAAATGGCAGCAAGCATTAGCAAATTTGCCTTCCAAGAAAAAGCCTGTATTTTCCTATCGAAAATGGGGCGCCAGTGCGGCAGCCATTTTGTGTATCGGTTTTGGTTATTTTGTTTACACCAATCAAACGGTTCCTTTTGCTGAATTAGGCGATGTGAAGGAACGTATGGAAAGTATTTTCTTAAATAATGAAAGTAAAGAAACAAAAACAAATCCAAAACATGTGGAGCAAGAAACTCCGCAATTGGCAGAGAGTCCAATTCAAGAAACTAAAGAGGTTTTGGAGCCAGAAAATCAGAATGTTGTATCACAAGTTGTCAAAGAAGATCAGAATGCTGTACCACAAACCAATCAGTCAGAGGAAGATCCGGTTCAACATCCAAAAGATTCTGCTGCATCCTCAACTGTTTGGGTTGCAGAGTCTTCAGATGTTTCTGATCCGGAGATATCTTTGCCTGCAGTCGGAGAGAAGACGAGCGTTCAAAGTGTAGAACAAGAGATGGAGATGATTGAAGAAGCATCAGTTGTTTCAGGACCGGAACCTTTTCATTTGGAGAATATTTATCAGCAATTTTCTAATGATATTTATATTTTTGCAAAGAGTCATGCAGACAGCATTCCAGTAGAGCCGATTAGCTATCAAATTCAAGGAGAAGGAATTGGAATGTCCATTGAGACATCTTATGCTTATGGTGAAGAGAAAGATGCGTTTTTGTTGCGTCAAACGGTAATTGATAAGACAGAAAGGGAGCGTTTATCTGCACAGTTTTTATTTTTGAAAAATCCGAGCGGTACTGCGTTTTTTGAACCACTTGAATTAGAAGGACAGGTTATTTATATTTATCCGGAAGCAGAAAATTCTCGGTATGCTGCAGAAATGATTATTGGGAATCAATGGATTCAGCTTCAATGTGTGTCATATGATTTGTCACAAAAGGAGCTTTCCGATTTGGTGAAAAGACTGGTTCTTTCTAAACAGCATTTATCTTAAAAATAGATTTGAAACATATGTGTTTTTGCTTGATACATGAGGCGGTATGTATTTTTCATAAAGGGTATGACATCAAGAATAAGGAGACAGCATAAATGAAAAAGGTACTTATGGTTTGTATTTTGGGCATTTTGTGCTTCAAAATGGCAGCATGTGATCATTCTGATTTGAAGCAAGAGGTAAACAAAGAAGCATTCACGTGTCAAGAGATATATGAAAGGATTACAGCGGATATTGAAATGCCAAAGCTAGTCGAGGTTGATCCAGAATTATTTTTTGATCGCTATGGCATATCGTTGGATACTTTAGATCACTATTTTGCGGTTATGCCGCTGATGTCGGCACATGCCAATGAAATTTTGGTACTTAAAGCTGCTGATGAAAAAAGTGTTGTAGAGATTGAAGCTGCACTTGAGCAATGGGTTTTGACAGCAGAAGCAAATATGTTATATCCAGAACAAAAGCAGCTGATTATGGAGCATCAGCTTGTTACAAAAGGGAAGTATATTTTATTGGTGATAGATGCACATGCAAAAGACATTGTTAAAAATTTTGAGGCATTATTTGAATAAGAAGTTTTCAATATCGGTTAACGAATGAGCAGAAGTGAGAGAATCCGTTACGAAAGTAGCTTTTTTCTAACGGATTTTTTATTTTTATCATTTTTATATTAAAATGTAAAATATGAAATTTCTGTTAAATTCAGTTTTCTGTTATTTTTTATGGATTCTCTGTATTTTATCAAGGTACTGAGTGGATTGAAAGCAGCTGGAATTTTTGGTGAGATGAATTTGAAAAAAAGAATTTTGTTTAAAATTGTGATATGGAATTTGGTTATGCTTATTTTACAGATTAAATTTGGGATGGATAAAGCATGGTTTTTAGCAGTTTAATATTTTTATTTATTTTTTTGCCATTGTTTTTGGTCGCTTATTATATTAGCCCAAGATGCATGCGCAACTTCATATTTTTTGCTGGGAGTTTGATTTTTTACGCATGGGGTGAGCCGATTTATGTTCTGGTTATGCTATTTTCGGCGATGTGGGATTATTGTATGGGATTGCTTATTGCTAAGAATCGCCATCGAAAACAAATTGCACGTTTGGGTCTTATCAGCTCAATTGCGGTTAATATTGCTTTGCTTGGTTTTTTTAAATATTTTAATTTTTTTATGGATAGCTTGAATCATACATTTGGGCTTAACATTTCATTTTTGACGATTGCGCTGCCCATCGGAATTTCTTTTTATACGTTTCAAACGATGAGTTATACCATTGATTTATATCGGGGCAAAATTGATGTACAGAAAAATTTTATATCATTTGGGGCTTATGTTGCTATGTTTCCACAGTTGATAGCGGGTCCGATTGTTACCTATGATAAAGTTGCAAAGGAACTCGATCATCGAACAGAGACAGTTGGGCAGTTTGCAGATGGTGTATTGCTTTTTATTCAAGGACTTGGGAAAAAGGTTCTCATTGCCAATCAAATTGGCTTGTTGTGGGAAACCATGCATACGACACCGCCAGAGGAGTTAAGTGTTTTGGGTGCATGGCTTGGAATGATTGCATTTGCTTTACAAATTTATTTTGATTTCAGTGGCTATTCCGATATGGCAGTTGGTTTGGGTAAAATGTTTGGCTTTGAATTGCCGAAAAATTTTAATTATCCTTATACAGCAAAAAGTGTTTCGGAATTTTGGCGGCGCTGGCATATGACTTTAACGAGTTGGTTTCGAAACTACGTTTATATCCCGCTTGGAGGCAATCGAGTCCGTCCGCTTAAGCTGTATCGAAATTTGCTGATCGTCTGGTTTCTAACCGGATTTTGGCATGGAGCTGGGTGGAATTTTATTGTTTGGGGCTTGTACTTTGCGTTTTTTATCATTCTGGAACGTATTTTTTTGCAAAAGCTGCTTAATCGAATTCCAATTTGGTTGGCACATGGATATTTATTGCTTGTCGTATTGCTCGGCTGGGTCTTTTTTGCTTCAGACAGCTTAAGCGATGCAGGTGTTTATTTAAAAACTATGTTTGGTCTGGCTGGAACGGATTGGGTGAATTCTACTGCTTTGTATAGCTTATCGAATTATTTTATGATTTTTTTGTTTGGCTTTATTGCTGCAACACCGCTTGTATGGCGTTATTTTCAAAAACTTTCCTTCTGGTTTCAGCTGCTGCTTTATGTATTGCTTCTTTTGATCTGTACAGCATATTTGGTTGATGAAACGTATAATCCATTTTTATATTTTCGATTTTAGATAGGAGGACGGTTTTATGCATGCGCGAATGAAAAAAGGAATTGTAATCGGATTTGTTTTGTATTTGGCATTTTTTCTTTTCTTTTTTGTTATGAAAAAGGATCAAAAATTTTCTCCACTTGAAAATCGTGCATTAGAGAACCGCCCAATTTTGGAAAAAGAAGCACTGTTTTCTGGTGAATTTACTGCATCTTTTGAAACCTATGTGGCGGATCAATTTCCACTTCGTGATGAAATGATTGCGATAAAATCAAATATAGAGCGGATTTTGGGTAAAAAGGATCGGAATGGAGTATTTATTGGAAAGGATAATCATTTGATTCAAGATTTTAAAAAACCAGATATGAATTTATTGAAGAAAAATATGGGATATATTGAGACCTTTGCCAAGGTGCTGCCAACTTATGTAATGATTGCACCAACTGCAACAAAGATTTGGGAAGAGAAGCTGCCAAAATTTGCCGATCCGTATGACGAGGGATTGGTTTTGCAACAAATACAAAAACAAACAACATCGGCGCATTTTGTAGATGTATTGCCAGTGATGGAAAGGCACTCAGAAGAATCGATTTATTATAAAACCGATCATCATTGGACAACACGCGGTGCTTACTATGCTTATACAGCTTTTTGTCAGGCCTATGGTATTGAACCACTTTCTTTGGATCAATTTGAAATTGAACAGGCGAGTACAAAATTTTATGGAACTTTATTTTCAAAAGGCAATTTTACATTTGTTAAACCAGATACTTTGGAAATCTTTCATCGAGATGGAGAAGAACAGGTTTCAGTTTATGATCTGAACGCCAATGAAATGAAGGATTCCATGTATGAGCGACGTTTTTTACGTGAGAAGGATCAATATGGAGTCTTTTTAAATCAAAATCAACCACTTTTAATTTTGCGTACGGATGTGGCAAATGGGAAAAAATTAATGGTAGTAAAAGATTCTTATGCCAATTGTCTGATTCCGTTTTTAACGGCGCATTTTGCAGAAATTCATGTAATGGATGTTCGGCTTTTGAACTTGCCACTTTTGGACTATGCACAAGCAGAGGGCATTTCTGAGACACTCATTTTGTATAATGTACAAAATTTTTCAGAGGAAACACGTTTGAGTTTACTAAAATATTAATGTCATTTTTATAATGTTTGAACATGGATTTATAGAAATATGGTCTACTGTTTGATCTGAAAAAATTTTTTATAAAAAATAAAAAGCAACTATGATACAATAAAAATAAGAGACTCAAAAAATTGATTGCTTAATATGTGAAAGGTTGGATTTCAACGATGCTTGCAGCCATTAAAGAATGGGATATTCGGATATTGAACCAAATTAATAATCGTTGTCATACCAAATTTTTGGATCGAGTTATGCCCATTGTTTCTTTTTTGGGAAATTATGGATATGTTTGGATTTTTATTAGCTTTATGTTATTTTGGTATGAACAAACGCAGCATATGGCCATTCAGGTTATTTTAGGATTGATTTTAACAACGACAATTGGGGAGGGTTTAATTAAACATGTCATCCGAAGAAAGCGTCCGTTTTTTCATTTTAGACATTTTCAATTAAAGGTACCACCGCCGATTACATATTCTTTTCCGTCAGGCCATACCGCTTCTGCTTTTTGTTCGTTTTTTATTCTGAGTCCATTGAATGGTTGGGTTAGTTTTTTTTGTTTTTTGTTTGCTGTGACCATTGCTTTTTCACGTGTATATTTAAAAGTACATTATCCATCAGACGTGGTATGTGGGATTTTTTTGGGACTTTTTTGTGGAGTGATTGTTTTATATATGCCGATGTTATAAATAGATTTTAGAAGAGATGATGAATAGATCAGGAACGGTTCAGTGCTTGAACCGTTTTTATTTTCATAGATTTATCGTTAGATTTACAGATTCTTATGATATAATGAATAAAAATGCATGTGGAAAGAGGAGCCACTTTTATGTTTATTTCCGTAGAAAATATCAAAAAAAGCTATCAAATTGGAGAGGTAGAGATTCCTGCTTTATCTGGTGCAACATTTTCTGTTGAAAAAGGAGAGTTTGCTGTCATTGTTGGTCCAAGCGGCGCTGGTAAAAGTACCGTTTTAAATATTTTGGGTGGAATGGATCGCTGTGATGAGGGTCAATTGATTGTGGATGGAGAACAAATACATGCGTGTTCAGAAAAGGAGCTGATTCGATATCGGCGTGAAGACATTGGATTTGTTTTTCAATTCTATAATTTGGTACAAAACTTAACCGCTTTGGAAAATATTGAACTTGCAACAGAAATTTGTCAGAATCCATTAGATGCGTCAACAATTCTAGCACAAGTTGGATTGGAAAAGCGAAAGGATAATTTTCCTGCACAGCTTTCTGGCGGTGAACAGCAGCGAATTGCGATTGCACGGGCACTTGCAAAAAATCCAAAACTTTTGCTTTGTGATGAGCCGACTGGTGCGCTGGATTATGAAACGGGTAAAATGATTTTAAAGCTTTTGCAAGATACATGTAGAAAAGAAAAAATGACAGTTATTGTAATTACACATAATTATGCCATTACACCGATGGCAGATAAGGTCATTAAAATGAAAAACGGGCGTGTGGAAGAAATATTGGAAAATTCTGAACCACTATCTGCTGAAAGGATTGAGTGGTAATGAAAGCAATCAGAAAAGATACATTTCGGGAAATCAAAGGAACGCTTGGTCGCTTTTTCAGCATTATGTTGTTAATTATGCTCGGAGTGGCTTTTTTTGTCGGACTTCGTGTAACCAGTATAGACATGCAGCATACCGCCGATTCTTATTTGTCTGATACGAATTTTATGGATTTTCGTTTGATTTCAACTGTTGGTTTTCAAGCTGAGGATATACAAGCTGTCAAAGATTTGGAATCCATCAAGCAGGTGACGGCAATCAAGCAGATCGATGCAAAATTGAAGCTATCGCAACAAGATGTGGTCGTTCGTTTGTTCGGGTTGCCTCAGACAAACTATACTGTGGATAAAAATGTAGTGAACCAACCAGTTTTATTGGAAGGGAGAATGCCAAAGAATGAAAATGAGGTAGTTGTAGATATACGGGGGAAAAATATCTTTCATGTGCAGATCGGAGATACATTGCACTTAAAATCGGGGACAGAGGAGAAATTAACTGAAAAAATATCCAAGACACAATTTCAAGTGGTTGGGTTTATCAAACGACCAGATTATTTATCACTGGAACGAGGAACAAGTACCATTGGAAATGGGAAGCTGGAATTTTTTCTGCTTGGCTATGACACATTGTTTCAGGATGAGATTTGGCATGAAATATATGTAACAGTTCAACCAACAGATCAAATTAGCCGTTTTTCCCCTGACTATGAGGAGGCACTAGCGCCAAGCGAAAAATTGCTTCAGCAGCTCGGTGAGACACGTGCAGCCATTTTTAAACAAGAAAATATAATAGAGGTTCGAGAAAAGTTGGCAGAGCAAAAAGCGCATCTAGCGTCAGCAGAAAAAAATATGTTAGAACAGAGTTCGTTAACTTCGGAAGCAACGGCTTTCATGTCTGATGAGCAGCTAAAAGCAATTCAAGCACAAAAAGAGCAGGCTTTATCTGAAATTGAAAAAGGAAAGCATGAAATTGCAAATGCATATCAGCAGCTTGCCAAAATTCCTGAACCAGAATGGCTTGTATTAAACCAGCAGCAAAATGCTGGCTTTGTAGAATTTCAAGATAGTACCAAAAGCATAGAAGGATTGTCTGCAGTATTTCCCGTTTTTTTATTTCTTGTTGCTGCACTGGTATGTCTAACGACGATGGCAAGAATGGTCGGGGAGCAAAGAAGTTATATTGGAACGTTGAAAGCTTTAGGCTATGGAAAGTTTTCAATTGCGATGAAATATATCACATATAGCATTTCTGCTACGCTGATCGGCAGTGTATTTGGTAGCCTGATTGGAACCTATTTATTGCCTGAAGCGGTTTATACCCCTTATCAAAATATGTTTTCTACGCCAGAGTTGCAGTTAAAATTTGATTGGTTCAATGTACTTTTTGCTGTTTTTTTGGCTCTAATTTTCACGGTTATTCCAACAATTTTTTCTTGTGTAAAAGAATTGAAGGAAAATGCAGCTTCACTATTGCGACCTAAAGTACCACCCCCTGGAAGGAAAATTTTGATGGAGCGTCTACCTTTTATTTGGAGACGATTCAGTTTTATTTATAAGGTGACATTCAGAAATATTTTTCGTTATAAAAGGCGTTTGATGATGACTGTATTTGGTATCAGTGGTTGTACAGCCTTGCTTGTACTTGGCTTTGGATTAAAAGATTCTATTGGTTCCATTATTATTGAGCAGTATGATCGGTTGTATCAATACCAAATGACCATTTCATTGACAGAACATGTGAATTCGGATGAATTTCAGTTAAAGGAACCAGGCATTGAGGATGCTTTATATGTATCTGAGCAATCGGTTGATATTTCTAGCGATGGTATGACAAAATCCCTCGTTATGACTGTCCCAAAACAGAGTGAGCGCTTACAAGATTATATTTTACTGCAAAATAGAAAGAGTAAAAAATTGCTTCCTCTTACAGATGAAGGTGTGATTTTGACAGAAAAGATGGCAAATATTCTTGGCATTAAACAAGGGGACTCTATTTCATTACAAATAACGGAAACCAAAACAAAAGTTGTAAAAGTTACAGGGATTGCTGAAAATTATTTTTATCACCATCTTTATATGACACCAAATGTATATAAAGAACTATTCGAAATCGATCCAGTTTATAGTACATTGTTGGTCAAAGTCAGTGAAGAAAAGCGAAATGATTCAGCCTATGTTCAAGAATTAACACAAAAAGATGAAATTGCTTCTTGTGCGTTTCTTTCTTCATCCAATGAAACAATGGATCAGTTGATGAAAAGTTTAAACAGCGTTGTATGGATTTTAATTTTTTCAGCAGGATTGTTGGCTTTTATTGTTTTATATAATTTAACCAATGTCAATATCAGTGAGCGAGTTCGAGAAATTGCAACCATTAAGGTACTTGGATTTTATCATTCAGAAGTTGGAAAATATATTTTCCGGGAAAATATTATATTGACTGTTCTTGGTACGATATTTGGATTGTTTCTTGGTATCTTGCTGCACAATTATACACTTTCTGCAACAGAAATGGATTATACAATGTTTCCAAGAATCATTCAAAATATCAGCTATGTTTATGCTACTGTTTTAACACTTGGATTTTCTTTTTTGGTTAATTTTGTCATGTATTTTAAATTAAAGCGCATTCATATGGTTGAATCATTAAAATCAGTAGAATAAAAAAGGAGGCTTGGAAGAATGAAGCAGGTACAAACTTTGTTTTTGGTCATTATTTTGTTATGCGGAGGATTGTTCAGTTATGTTACATTGACAAGAGCAGAAGAAGATAAAAAGGTCTATGTGGCGCTTGGGGATAGCATTGCGTATGGATATGGTTTATCAGATACTGATATGGGATTTGTTGCTCAAGTCGGTGCAGCTCTAGAAGCAACTGTGATCAATTTGTCGGTCAACGGAATGAACAGTACAGAGTTTTTGGTGGCGTTGCAAAATGAAGAAGTACAAACAGCCATTCAACAGGCAGATATATTGACACTCTCGATTGGATCAAATGATTTGCTTCGTCCGTTTACAGAAATGATTATGACTGCGCTGGGTCCTTCCTTGCAGAATCCTTCATCATTGAATGAATTGAGCCAAATGATCCAAAAGTTTTCGGAATTGACAGAAATATTGAATGATGCAGAAACAGTTGCAGTATTTCAAGCACAAATTGCACAATTTGAAAAGAATTGGGTGCAATTGATATCAAAAATCAAACAGCTTGCACCCAAAGCACAGCTAGTGGTGAATAATTTTTACAATCCATTTGTGCATACTTCATTTATTGGAGTACCGTTTGGTGCCTATACGGAAAAGTATATTCCTCAGCTTAATGCAATTGTACAGAAACATCAATCATTAGGATATTTGATTGTTGATGTATATACTCCGTTTCAGCAGGTAGGTTTAACCAATGTGGATGCAGCAAAATTTAGCTTTGATCCGCATCCCAATCAGAAAGGGCATAATATGATTGCTGATTTAGTGAAACAGGCATTGGGACTTTCAGTAATGCCTTCTATTGACCCAGATGATTCTATCAAAAAGATTAAAACTGTGCTAAATGGGAAAACGAGAATTTTTGAACAAAAGAGCTTACGTATAAATGATCAGTACAATTATGTTTCAGCCGATGAATTTGCAGAAATCATTGGAGCAAAAATTATCATTTCAAAAAATTTACAAACGGTTGTAATAACAAAAGGTACAGAAAAGTTGGAAGGGAAAATAGGAGAAAAGCGAGCAAAAATAAACGGAAATACTGTGACTTTATCTATGCCTATTAAGTTTCAAGATACACATCTTTTAGTTCCGATCGAGGGATTAACGAAAACATTTGGTGGTTCTTATAAATACGATCAACAAACGAATACTTTAAAGGTTCGTATCGAATTGTGAAGCAATAATGAAAATGATCTAAGTATTGCCTAGACCAATAAAAATCGATATTTTGGGAATTGAGCAGTGGCTGTTACCAATGTAGGATGATACAAGGTAATGTAAAGAATGCGCCAATATCTTGTAAAATAAGTCGCTGTAAATGTAGTGAAATTAAATCATATGTACAAACAGATTGTCTCTTTGCGTCACAAATCTGTATGATTTGCAAGTATACATTGACGCAAAGAGACAATTCGATATTTAAGTTTTCTGTAATCTTTGATACAAAATACCATTTCATGTAATGATCTTTTTCTTTCCTCATAAAGAATGTTCTTATCTTTTTTCCATTTTTCTTTTGGCAGGGTTTCTATCTTTCAGTTTCCGAGTAAACAAAAAAGCCATAACATGCTATTCCAGATAACAAGTGTTTTCTCTTATTCTAATTTTGTAATGTTGTGTAGTGGTTTTGAAAGTCAAAATCTATATTGAGGTGTATCCTGCTGAAAAATTGCTTTGTTTCAGTAGGTATTTAGTTATTTTTATATGTTCCCTAGATTATATGGTTTGTGTTCTTTTTAAGTCTGTGGGGATTGATTTAAAACACATATCCAACTCATCCATGCAAAACAGGGTGAGGCATAATCTAATTGAGTTTTGTAAAATCATTAAAGTTCAGTTTACAAGGGACTACACAGGGCAACGGTCTGACGGGAGGTATATTTCCCGTCAGATTTTCCATGGGATATTCAAGCTGTCGCTTGTGGCGGCTATGCTGGTAATCATCAAGTCCACCACCTTCCGCTTGTCGTCAAAGGATACGCTGTCCCAAGTATCAAGGTAGCCGGAAATTTGGCTGACCTGTTCCGGGCTGATAGCTTCCACCATCAATTCCGCTATCTTCACATAGGAGAGCAGGACATTGTTTGCCCTAGTCAGGTTATCCACCAGCTTTTCAATCTCCCCGTCCACATGGAAGAAGCTCTACTTGCAAGGTGGCGATCTGGAACAAGCGTCTATGGCATTTATTTGTAAGCAGCTCCGGCTGAACTATGGAAAGCTGTCAGAGGAAGGAAAGAAGTAGCTGAAAAAGATAACGGAGAAGTCAGACTTGATGAAAAATCCAAACCCACAGCGGGGGCGGAAATGAGAGAGCGATAAATTTAAGTTTGTTGAAGAGTTTCTCTTTCAAATTTGATAAAAGAAATGTAAAGGAAAAGATAAATGAAAAAATTACTTATTATGACTGGGAAAACACTTATATTTTTTGTAGGGTGGGCACTGTTAGCGAGTTTGTCACCAATCCCTAATTTATCAAATGGAGCTGTTTGGAGATTTTGGGCAGAACTGATTCCTTTCTTATCAATTGTTGGTTTAACAATAATTTTTTGGTTATTTGAAAAGAGAAAAATAAAACTACACATTGTTTCTTCTCCATTAAAAAATAGTGCCATAGGCATTGTGGCAGGCATTATCTGGGTTGGAACGGTAACACTCATTTTAATCTCGTTTGGAACAATGAGAATCGTTGACCATAATATTGTATTCATGCTGTGGTTATGGATTTTTTCTGTATTTATCAATACGATTATGCAAGAGTTACTTGTGCGAGGATATTTGTATCAAATGCTTAAAACTAACTATAATGTATTTGTTGCCACAATAATTACAACGGCATTGTTTACATTTATGCATGGGGGCGCATTTGAAGCAGGTATCATTCCGGTTATGAATGTTTTAACAATGAGTCTGTTAATGACAATAGTATTGGAATATACGCAATCTTTAATTGCTCCCATTATGATGCATTTTATTTGGAATTGTGTTGGAGCAATTATTCTCGATGGAGTATCATTGGCAGATGACTACCCAAATTTGTTTGTGACAGAGTTTACAGGAAATGTATTATTGTCAGGTGGTACTCCGAAGATGGAAGGTAGTATAGTCGTTTGAATTCTAAACATTGTTCTCATTTTAGGGTTTGCTTTTCTTTTGAAAAAAAGGCAGCGTTATTCCCATTTATTGGGGGATAGCACAGCCAGCCGGGGTAGAGAAGGAGGGTAATGTCGGGCGAAAGCCTGTTCATTGTAGCCTTGACGGTTGCCCGCTGTCCTGCTACTTTTCTGGGAGTGTGGACCACAACTTCGCAGGACACATTGTCACAAGTCGGAGCGTAGGACGAGGAATGGGACTTTCATATACGTGCCCTGTCTGCTGATGAAATCAGTCCTTTGTTTCTGGCTTTTTAGTCCCAAACAAAGCCATGTTTTCTTGCTGCTTCAAATGCCCTTGCCGACAAGTGTATAACACACTATACTTTGCTTCGAAAAGTCGTGTGCCAAAGGGGGAGGCTCCTTTGGAGAAACCCTGGACAACAAATAAAGGCTGAACATCAAGCACAAGGAAAGTGCGAGGTATTCAGCCTTTATTTGTTGTCAGCAGCCCGTTTCTCGGTCTGTGTGTAGTTCCTTGTAAACTGACCTAAGCCATATTTACAATTCCATCAGCAAATGGACAGTTTGGGATGGATCCAAATGGTTTGATAAAAGTGCTTTTTTTACTTCCAATTTACATGATAAATATCTTCTCTTTTTACATTCGAACCTTAATTGTTATTCTCATTTTCTTTAGATTCGTTCTGAGTGATTATAAAGTTTAGAGGAGACCACTTCACTTCTTTATGAAGGCTCTCCTATGAGAACATTTTGCTACAAGGTGAAAAGAGATGGAAAAATATGCTCCATTGCGATGGTTTATTCAATGTATTGTGCGTCTGTCCATTCTGATTCTTTAATTTCTACACCCATGTCTGCAGCAGCTGTTTTATTGATGTGTAGAGCCAGATTCGGTGGGAATAGTGCAGGAATTTCAGATGGGCTTTTTCCATCTTTTAAAATTTGAACAGCCATTTTTCCAGCTTCATATCCAATGTCATAGTAGTTGAAACCATATGCCGCAAATCCACCACGTTTTACTGAATCCAATTCTCCAACAAATAAAGGTAGTTTTTTATCGGTTGCGACTTGGATAACAGATTCTAACGCAGAAACAACTGTATTATCTGTAATAATGTAAATGCAGTCTACTTTTCCAACCAATGCTTCAGCAGCTTGTTTTACTTCAGAGCTTGTTGAAACAGATTGTTCAACAACGGTAAGATTATATTTTTTTGCTTCCTCATTCATAATTTCAATTTGTGTTGCAGAGTTTGCCTCACCAGCATTATAAACGGTTCCAACTGTTTGATAACCCATTTGTTCTGCGATAAATTTCATTGTATTTGGAATGGCATCCGGATGACCATCAGCTGTACCTGTTACATTGCTACCTGGCGCTTCCATTGACTCAACCAGATTGGCAGCTACTGGGTCAGTAACGGATGTAAAGATAATTGGAATTTCCGTAGTTGCATTTGCTGCAGCTTGTGCGGATGGTGTCGCATTGGCAAAAATTAAATCCACTTTTTGCGAAACAAAATTTTGTGCAATGGTAATGGTGTTGTTTTGATCATTTTGTGCATTTTTTTCATCGTATTCAACCTGTAATCCGGCATCTGCAATGGCTTGCTTAAAACCTTTTGTCGCTTCGTCTAACGAAGGATGTTCCACAAATTGTGTCAATCCGATGGTATAGGTTTGTGTTGCGTTCCCATTGTTATCAGACTGCTGTGGCTCAGATGTATTGTCATTGTTGTTGCCGCATGCCGCAAGAGTAAGCATAGAAGCCAATGCGGCAGATAAGCCCAATTTCCATTTCTTCATAAATAATCTCTCCCTATTTTAGTTTTATCACTTTATTACTTTTGTGTGATAAACTAAATTATAACTTTTTTTACAAAAATTTCAATATAAATGTAGGGAAAAGTTATGTAAGGATAAAGGAAGTGATTTGGCAGATTTATATGGTGAGAACTTGTGGGATTTATTTTCTAAAAGGGCATTACAAATCAGATGAAATATAAAAAATCCATCTGATAAAATTACTTACCAGATGGATTTTTTATATTTTTGATTACGCCAATAATGCACGATCACTCATGAATTGAGTACCACGAATTCGTTGGAATTCGGTCATTAGCTTTTCAACGGTTAGATTTTGTTTTTCTTTTTCATCACTTTCAAAGATAATTTGTCCTTTATCCATCATAATCAAGCGGTTTCCTAAGTTCAAAGCTTGCTGCATATTGTGTGTAACCATCAGTGTGGTCAGATTATGCATTTCGACGATTTCTTTTGTCAATTGTGTGACAAGCTCAGCACGGGAAGGGTCAAGTGCTGCTGTATGCTCATCTAACAATAAAATTTTTGGTTCTGTAAAGGTTGCCATTAAAAGGGAAAGTGCTTGGCGTTCACCTCCGGAAAGCAAACCAACCTTTGCCTGTAAACGGTTTTCTAATCCCAGATGAAGGGTTGCCAGTTGATCACAAAGAAAATCTCTGCGTTTTTTGGATGTGCCTAAGCGTAAGGTACGTGTTTTGGTTCGGTTATAAGCAATTGCCAAATTTTCCTCAATTGTCATATTTGGTGCAGTTCCTGCCATAGGGTCTTGGAATACACGACCGATATAATGTGCACGTTTATGTTCAGGCATCGTTGTTGTATCAATGCCAGCAATTTGTACATTTCCGGTGTCAGGAAAAATTTTTCCTGATACAATGTTCATTAGCGTGGATTTTCCAGCACCGTTACTGCCAATAATCGTTACAAAGTCTCCTTTTTTTAATTGCAGTTGAATATTGGAAAGTGCCATTTTTTCATCGGGTGTACCTTCATTAAAAATTTTATTGACTTTATTAATTTGAAGCAAAATTTTCCCCTCCATTTCCCGCCTGCAATTCTGCCAACCGCTTTCGTTTGCGCTGTTTTTCCTGGAGTTTGTTGATAAATCGTGGAAGGATCAGTGCAATAATCACAATTAAAGCGGTAATCAGTTTCATATCTCCAGTTTCCAAAAACGGTACCCGCATGGCCAGTGCAATAATGATTCGATATATAATGGCGCCTCCGATCACTGCCAATGTAGCTCGAACAATGGTTTTATGACCGAAAATCGCTTCACCAATAATTACAGAAGCCAGCCCAATAACAATCATTCCAATCCCCATTCCAGCATCGCTAAATCCATTATATTGAGCAATTAGTGCACCAGAAAGGGCTACAAGTGCATTGGAGATGGCCAGTCCTAAAACCTTCATATTTTTTGTATTGGCAGCAAAACTGTGTACCATGCCTTCATTGTCACCAGTTGCCCGTAAAGCCAGCCCGATTTCTGTACGTAAAAAGATATCCAATAGAAATTTAATACAGAGTGTAACAATCAGCATAACAATCAGTACACCCCATGTACTTGGTAGTACGTCACCAAGTCCGATGGCGTTGAGAATACTTCCAAATAGTCCATTTAATCCAATGCTTTCCCATATATTGTTGATTCCGGTAATGACTGTTTCTTCACGCAATAATGGTAAATTTGGTTTTCCCATAATCCGCAGATTAATTGAATATAAGGCAATCATCATAAGAATTCCGGCAAGTAAAGGATTGATGCCGCCTTTTGTATGCAATAATCCTGTAATCGCACCGGCAATAAATCCGGCGGCAACGGCTGCAAGGGTTGCAATCAGCGGATGATATCCGTTTACAATTAAAATCGCTGCGGTTGCTGCACCTGTTACAAAGCTTCCGTCAACGGTTAAATCTGGGAAATCCAATATCCGAAAAGATAAGTAGACACCCAGTGCCATAATGGCATAAATCATTCCGGCTTCAATTGCACCAAAAATCGCTTCTGGCATATTGTTTCTTCCTCTCTTATGCAATATTCATTTTCACAAAATAATGTACTTTAGATATTGTTTATTTTACAGCGTGGTAAATCTTATGTACTGCTTTGACGCGCTAAATTAAATTATATGCTATTTTTCGGAAACTGGAAAGTCAAAAAATCCAAAAAGGGATAAATTCCAATAAAAAGTCATATCTTTTATGTTGGATAAAAAGGTAACAAGAGGACATTTAGATCAATTTTTTGCTTCCATATGCTTAAATAAATCATAAAGAAACCGATAGATAAATTTGCTACACTGTAGCATTATCCTTTTGTACTTTGTTTCCCCACTTTCATCTGTATTTCATGAAATTGTAATCAAACGGAAAATTTATTTTCCATGTTAAGCTAGTAAAAAAATAGGAGTCCATAAAATCAAAGGAGTTAGAACAAAAATATTTTTTGTAGAAAAAAAGGGGGGGGTTAAACCAGTTTTTTAAAATTTTTTATATTAACTTAAAAAAAATTAGGCATGTTTATTGCCAGATGTTAGGTCTTACTTGATAAAGAGGGGTTAAATATACAAAAAATCATTTTTGATTTTGTTCAGTTTCTTTATAAAATGATATAAAAAGTAGCCTTGTTTTGAAAATTAAACGGGGACAAGGCTACTTTATTTTTATCAACTTTATCTATATAATATAATTGTAATTTTAAATAAATCTCCATCTAAATGAACGTCAAGTGTTCCACCATGTAAATCGACAATAGACTTCGCAATGGCAAGCCCAAGTCCCGATCCTTCGGTGTGTCGGGACTGATCTCCACGTTTAAAGCGCTCGATGAGTTCATCCACGTTTCCACCCAAATCGAATTTTGAAATATTTTTAAACTCGACTTTAATTTCATTTGGTGTTTGTTTCATCATAATATAAACACGAGTATTTTCTAGGCTGTATTTCAAAATATTTCCGATTAGATTATCGAATACACGCCACATTTTTTGTCCATCAACAATGGCGATGATTTGTGGTTCACTTGTTTGAATCCGAAATTGTAGCTGACTGTTTTGGATTTTTTCCTCATATTCTGCTAATGACTGGTTTAAAAGCTGAACCAAATCAACGGGAGATTTTTGCAATTCGATGTTGCCAGATGCCATCTTAGAGGTTTCAAATAGGTCATCAATCAGCACTTTCAAACGTTTGGATTTTCGATCAATAATATCGAGGTATGACGCTTTTTCTTCTTCAGTTAAGCCTTTACGTTTTAATAAATCTGTGTAAGTGATAATGGATGTAAGCGGTGTGCGTAAATCATGACTTACATTCGTAATCAATTCTGTTTTTAACCGTTCACTTTTTTGCTGTGCTTGTTGTGAACTGTGAATATTATTTTTTAATATATTAATATGTTCAGCAAGCTCTGCTAGACTTGTTTTTCCTTTGACTGGTAGATCGGGTGTCTTTTGTCCAAGTACTGCCCGTTTTGTTGCATCTATAATTCGATTGAAATATCCAGTCATTTTTAAAACATAAATCAAAATTGGAATGGCAATAAATGTAAATGCCGGGATATAAATAATAGCCAATGGTGTAACAATGCAGATGGAAAATACACCAAATAAAAATGCTAAAGTTAAGATAATAAATACTTTGGTTCCGTTTTTTTTGTTGGAAAATGCTTCTTTAAGATAAATGCTTAATCGTTTTGTAACGCTGTTTTGCCAATCTTGTTTTAACAGTTTGTCATCATCTAAATATTTCTTTAAGAAGTATCCTTGAATAAAGCATAGGAAAATCCAGAAGGCATAATTGATGAATTCTTGAATCATATATGCAATGATTTGGGCATAACTGTTATGATCCAGCCATAAATACGTATTTTGAAATAAGTTGAATCCGATTAGCAAGCTGAATAAAAATAAAACGATGCGCAAGTCGATGGGCATTTTCTCATATAACTTCCGGATATTTTCGAAATAAGAAAGATTCCATTGAATTTTTTTCAGCCTTTGTAAAGCCAGTAAAAGGGCAAAGATACTTGTGATAAACAAAAATAAATAAACCATTTGATGAAAAAAATAGTTACGAGAATTTTCCACAACACTTAAATTTTCAGTTCCAGGAATATTTTTCAGTAAACCGATATATCCGGTTAGATTATCAAAGGTTACAATGGGAGGTGTTTCTATTGTTCCATCAAAATGTGATTGGCTGACGCTGTCCACCATATCATAAAAAAAACCTTCCAAATAGTCCGTTGTCTGAAAATTCAACTCGTTGTTTGGCCAATCCATGCGAAACTCGAGATCATTTTGGTTGCCTTTTTCATCCGCTTCTGAAATTTTTAATTCATTGATATTGCTATATACCTTACCAGTATTTTCATCAACCAGCCGATAGACAAAGACTTTTTTTGCCTCTTCTAAAAAATCGGATTTCGAAAAATAATTATAGTAATTTTTGTCAATCCAGTTTTCTTTTTCTTTTCGAATTTTTTCTTCTACATATTTGTTATCGGTAAAGTTCATTTTAATGTCTTCAATTTTGGTATCGCGTTCTTTGGTATAAATTTCGGCAATATCTTTTTGATTGTTGTCTAATGCTTCTTGAATTTTTGCTGTATATTGATCGCGAATATTTTGAACTTGTTCGCTAAGTGATCCATAGCGTTCTCGATGTTCAGTAATTTCCTCTGATGTGACAGTAATGAATTTTTTTAATTCTTCTTTTGTATAGAAATTGATTTCATAATGATTTAAGTCATCCAAAAACTGTGTCAGTTCTTGATAAAACTGATTGGTTTTAAAATAACTGGTTTGCATATATTTTGGAGCACCATTAATTGATGCGAATAATCCGTATAAACCATAAACAATTAAAAAGATTAAAATTAGAATAGAATTGTTATTTTTCCATTTTGTACCCAATTCCCCACACCACCTTTAAATATCTTGGATTTTTTGGGTCAATTTCAATTTTCTCCCGAATTTTGCGAATATGCACAGCAACTGTATTTTCGGCATTATAACTTGGTTCATTCCACACCTTTTCATAAATTTCATGAATAGAAAAAACCCGACCGGCATTTTTCATTAGAAGTTCTACAATTTTGTATTCAATCGGTGTTAATTTAATCGGTTCTCCATGTAAAGAAACTTGTTTCATTTCTTCTTCTAATACCAGTCCGTTTAAATCAATGGTCTGCTTGGTTCCTTCATAAATACCAAGTGTAATATATCGTCTAAGTTGAGATTTAACACGAGCGATTAATTCTAAAGGGTTAAAAGGCTTTGTTACATAGTCATCTGCACCGATTTGTAGTCCCAAAATTTTATCAGTATCTTCACTTTTCGCACTTAAAATAATGATTGGAATATTTTTTTGTTCACGAATTTTAAAGGTCGCTGAAATTCCGTCCATTCGTGGCATCATAATATCTAATAAAATTAAATGAACTGTTTCTTTCTCTAAAATTTCTAAAGCTTGCACACCATCTTCGGCTTTTAACACAATCATATTCTCATTTTTTAAATAAATTTCAATCGCATCTCGGATTTCTTTTTCATCATCAACAACAAGTATTTTATAGGGTTCCATTTGGTTTCACCTCACTTTCAATTGTTTATGTGAGATAAGTATAATGGTTAAATCTTAATGTGGGGTATATTCTTTTCTTAATCTTTTCTTAAAATCATCTGTTTCTGGTTCATTCTTATATGTTCCATTTGAGGTTGATGAATCAAAAATGCTCCGAAAAGCCTGAATTATACGACTATATCGGAGCTGGTATTTACGTGGATTCATTTTGACATAATGCTTCATCTTCAGGTTCTAAATGAATAAAGGTTTCAGCCTTTGGAAATTTTTCATTGATGGCAAATTCAATTTTATTGCATAATTCATGTGCAACCTCAACGGTTAAATTTTTTTGTACAATTAAGTGAAAATCAATATAGGTGTTTGGACCAGAGCGACGTGTACGCAAATTATGGTATTCAATAAATTCATTTTGGAAGTGATCAATGATGGTTCGAACTTTTTCTTCTTCTTTTTCAGGTAAATTATTATCCAGTAATGGATTAAAGGATTCTCTCCATAAATGAACGGCTTCGATCATAATATACATGGCAAGTCCGATTCCAATTAAGGGATCAAGAAATGTCCACTTGGTGATGGAAACAATTAGTAAGCTAAAAGCAACACCTAGTGAAGTATATACATCAGTTAGTAGATGAAAAGCATTGGATTTCATGGCAATGGAATGATTCTCAATGGCAGATCGGTGAACAATTCGTGAAACAATGAAATTCATCAAAGCACCGAAAAGCATTACAGCAATTCCGAGTGAAGGAAAAGAAACAGGCTCAGGATGAATGAGTTTCTCAATGCATTCAACAATAATCCATATACCAGCAATAAAAATCAGCAAGGTTTCAATCGTTCCGGATAAATTTTCGACTTTTCCATGTCCATACGGATGGTTCTTATCAGGTGGCAGGTTGGATATTTTGACAGAGAAAAAGGCAATACAAGATGCGAGTAAATCAAGAAATGTATGAATGGCTTCTGAAATAATCGCAACTGATCCGGTGAAAAATCCAACAATTAATTTTAAAGTAACGACGACAGTATTGCTGAGTATGGATAAAATGGCAACACGTGCAGGGTTTTTTAACAATTGTTTCAACTCCCTTACATCTAGTAAAAAAAGGATAGCATATAGTCGTGGGAAAAATCCAGAGAGATTGAAAAATATAGAAAAAATTTTTCAGATGCAAGTTATAATTAAGAGGTAAGAACATAGACAGATGATATGCGTTGACCATGTACAAGTATTTTTTTCATAATGATTTTGCCTACAAAATTGTTTTACAGTTTTTATTATTTTATAAAAAACTAAGAAGCTGAAAGGGCGACTGCATAATTGATAAGTATAGAAATTGTAAAACCTTAATTCAAAGTGTAGAAAATAAATATAACATTATAATTATATATATATTTTATGAAAAATTATTTTTATAATACTAAGAAAAAATGAGAACTCCCGTTTTTTTAGAATGAACCATTTTTTATGATAAAGTTTATAAAGCCAAAAGAGACAAATAAATGTCAAATTTCATGTGAAATTTTATATCATCGGGTGTTTTTTCTTTAGATTGTAATCTTTTTGTCCTAGACTTATGCGGTTATAGAATTTTTTGGAGAGAATTGATCCTTTTTAAGTAGAGATATTAAGAATATAAATTTGTTGTTTTGAAAGCTTTTTCATCATATTAGATGTATAGATATAAGGCTATTTATTATATAGAAAAATTGTTCAAAATCCATTGATAAAAATGAAAAGAATTTTTGCTAAAGATGTGGGAAAATGAAGAATATGTGTCATAGATTTTTCAGACAGGGAGATATTTTACGTGGCTGTGAATGAAAGAAGCTGTATATTTTTGTATATCATTTTTTCTTTGTCATTCAAAAAGCAAGGTCAAATTCTCTAAAAAACAGTTGTTGACCTTGCTTTTTTGTATTGTCTTTTTCGAAGATCGATCTTATGTATCGATAAGAAAGCAAGGAAACTTTTGCTTTCTTACCAAATATTAAAGATAGATATGAAATAAAATAATGGGAATTTGAATTTGTTAGATTTGATGTACAAAGATTCCACTACGCAGCTTTGGTTCAAACCATGTTGATTTGGGTGGCATAATCTCATTTGCATCTGCAACATTTAATAAATCATCCATTGTTGGTGCATACATAGAGAATGCAACTTTTGCTTTTTGTGTATCAACCAGTCTTTCTAATTCCTTCAATCCGCGAATGCCGCCAACAAAATCAATTCGTGTATCTTTACGCACATCACCAATATTGAAAATTTTCTCCAGTACATGCGTTTGCAGTTGTGCGACATCTAGACCTTGAATAACATCTTGAGATTGAAATTCTTTTTTCAAGGTCAGCTTATACCATTGATGCTCCACATACATTCCGTAAGTTCCTTTCTTTTCGGGATGATATGGGGAAGCAGGCGCTTGTTCGACAAGAAAAGCAGTTTGCAGTGCTTGAAGTAATGTTTCAACTGTCAGACCGTTCATATCTGTTATGATTCGGTTATAGTCCATAATATATAATTCATCATGCGGAAACAATACACTTAAAAAATAATTATAAGGGGCTTCAGGATTTTCAGAAGCTGCTTTTTGTCTTCGTTTCAGCCCAACTTTAACCGCCGATGCGGTGCGATGATGACCGTCAGCAATATAGGTAGCTGGTATTTCTTTGAATTTTTCTTGAATGGTTTGTATCAAGTGTTCGTCCGTGATATGCCATATGCGGTGATTTACTCCATCCTCTGCAGTAAAATCATAGACAGGCAAACAGGATTTCATATACGCTTTGATCAATGGCTGAATGCCAACGGTGTCACGATAGGTAAGAAAGATGGGACCTGTTTGTGCATTGCAAGTATCGACATGCCAAATCCGATCCATTTCTTTTTCTTCACGTGTGAATTCATGTTTTTTAATCCGATTTTCCATATAATCGTCAATGGAGGAAACGCCGACAATTCCGGCTTGTACCCGTTCGTTCATTGTCAATTCATAAATGTAGTAAGCGGGTTTTTCATCTTGTACATAAATGCCTGTATCAATCATATGCCAAAGATTTTCTTTTGCTTTTTCATATACAGCGGGATCATAGGGTGAAATATCTTTTGGCAAATCAATTTCTGCTCGATCCACATGAAGGAAGGAAAGCGGTTTTCCTTTTACCATTTCTCTGGCTTCTTCACTACTCATGACATCATAGGGCAATGCAGCAACTTGAGCAACTGTTTCAGAAGTCGGACGAAAGGCAGCAAATGGACGAAAATCAATCATTTTAAGACCTCCTTACTAAGATATTTTTAAATAACACGTACAAAAACAATGCCAGGTATGGTGCGCAATTGAGCAATCAACGCATCATCAATATCTGTTTCAATATCAATGGCTGTATATGCCCATTTTCCACGGCTTTTATTGAACAGATTTTCAATATTTGTATTGGACTGAGCAAATAAAGTAGAGATTTGACCAATCATATTGGGAATATTTTCATGAACAATGGTAACCCTTTTATGTAAGATTGGTGGCAACTCCAAGGTTGGGAAGTTTACGGAATTTCGAATGCTCCCACGAGATAAATAATGTTTTAGTTGTTTAATGGCCATGCGGGCACAATTTTCTTCAGCTTCTGCGGTAGATGCACCAAGATGCGGAAAAGCAGTCACATGTTTCATTTTTAAAATACGTTCATTTGGAAAGTCTGTAATATATTGTTTGATAATTTTACGTGAAATGGCATCTTCCAAAGCATCTTCATCTACGAGTTCGCCACGTGAAAAGTTTAATAGAATCAGTCCTTTTTTCGTTTTAGAAAGAAGCTCGGCATTAACAAATTCTTTTGTTGAATCTAGTAATGGCACGTGACAAGTTACATAATCACAAGTTTCAAAGATTTCTTCGATGGTGTTTACTCGTTTAACATTTTTAGAAATTTTCCATGCGGTTTCAACAGAAATGTATGGATCGTATCCAAAGACTTCCATTTCTAAATCTAGCGCACTGTTGGCAACGAGTGCACCAATTGCACCAAGTCCAATTACACCTAGTTTTTTTCCAGCAATTTCAGTACCAGCAAATTGTTTTTTCCCTTTCTCAACATCAGCTGGAATTTGTGCACCAGAATGGAGTGATTGTGTCCATTGATGACCAGGAATAAGATTTCTAGAGCTGATGAGCATAGCGGCCAATACCAGCTCTTTTACAGCATTGGCGTTGGCTCCTGGTGTATTAAAAACAACAATCCCTTTTTCGCTACATTTTTCAACTGGGATATTGTTGGTTCCTGCACCTGCACGTGCGATGGCTAAAACAGATTCGGGTATGTCCATATCATGCATTTTAAAACTGCGAACCAAGTATGCATCTGGGTTTTCAAGTTCTTCATAGAATGTGTAGTTTTCATCTGCCATTTGTTCGATAACCGTTTTTGAAATGGCATTTAGCATTTGAATTTTCATTAATTATTTCGCTCCTTGTACTTGATTTTCAAACTGTTGCATAAACTGAATCAGGGCTTGCACACCTTCAACTGGCATTGCGTTGTAAATGCTTGCGCGCATCCCACCAACAGAACGATGTCCTTTTAAATTCACAAATCCGTTTGCTGTTGCTTCTTGAATAAATTGCTGATTCAGCTCGTCTGTTGGTAAAACAAACGGTACATTCATGAGTGAACGTGCGGATTTTTCGACTGGACTGGAGAATAGCTTGGATTGATCAATAAAGTCATACAGCATTGCTGCTTTTTGTTTATTTTGTTTGTACATTTTCTCGATTCCACCAAAATCTTTTAACCATTCCAAAACCAATTTGGCAATATAAATGCTGTAAGCTGGTGGTGTATTGTATAGAGATTTTCCTTTGACATGGGTTTGTAAATTTAGCATGGTTGGACATTCTGCCATTGCATAGCCAACAAGATCGTCACGAACAATGACAATGGTAAGACCTGCGGGACCCAAGTTTTTTTGTGCACCAGCATAAATCAAACCGAATTTTTGGATATCATATGGTTGTGATAAAATATTTGAGGACATATCGGCAACAAGCGGTACGTCTTTTGTATCCAAAACATCTGGGAAATAGGTCCCCTCAATGGTATTGTTTGTTGTAATATGTACAAAATCCGCTTTTGGGTCAATCATATCGCTGTTGATTTCAGGAATATATGAGAAATTCTTGTCCTCTGAAGAAGCAATGATTCGTACCTCCCCGTATTTTTTCGATTCGGAAATCGCTTTTTTTGACCAGCTTCCGGTATGGATAAAATCTGCTTTTTTAGATGTTCTAAATAGATTTAAGGGTACAGCAGCAAACTGAGTTGAAGCGCCTCCTTGTAAAAATAAAACATGATAGTTTTTAGGAATTTGCATCAGTTCACGCAAAAGTGCTTCCGCAGTTTGAATGATGTTTTCAAAAGCAGCTGAGCGATGACTCATCTCCATAACAGACATACCCGTATTTTCATAGTTTAATAGTTCTTTTTGTGCTTGTTTAAGTACAGGTAACGGTAGGACAGATGGACCTGCTGAAAAATTGTACACACGATTCATAAATTTAAACCACCTTTATTGAAATTTTATAATATTTTAACCTTAATAGAAGTTTACCGAGCGGTCAATATTTTTTTGGTTTCTCTAACATAAAAAAATAATCACCATGCTAATTGAGAAAAAAATGGTTCAAAAGTTTCCTAAGTTAATTTTGTTCCATAAAGTATTTCTCAAGTTGTCGGTCTGTAAATAACGGCAAATCATGAATCAATCATGAAGTCTAAAATAAAGTATAAATGATTGGGTGTTGTTTGGTTAATAGATATGAATGCCTTGTGGTACCAAGTAACACCTTTGAAAATGACAAATAGGACAACTGGCACATATACAATACAAAATGAAAAGACAATATTTCCTTTAACAACGCATAGACCATTGGAGCATACAGTCTGAGAATGGTTGAAAGTGTAGAACCAACTATACCAAGCGGTATCATAATGGAAACGGCAATCATTTTGACAAAGAAAATATAAACGGCTCGTCCAATTCCAGTCCGTTTTCGGTTGTAACCAGATTGAAAATCGTAATCAGTATGACAATTATAATTTCGACAGATGTCTATAAAACATCCAAAGAATGTTTCTTCAAAATATGTCATTTTTCTTTTAAAATGATTGAAATTGAAAACATAATAAATCCAAGAAATGATAAAAGAAACTGTATAAATATGAGTTTCGCATCAAATTAGCTAAAATATAAAACATAAAACAGGTAGAATAAAACCAAAGCTTGCATATCAATCAAAGCGACAATAGGAAAATAAAGGTTTTCTTTTTTTCCTGTAGAGTTTTGTGCGATAAGATCATATTAAGTAATAAAATTTATCATAGAATTCTAAAACAAAGGCGACGATTTCACCGGAAACATTGTCCTGACATGAACATAAACAAAGTTGTGAATGAATTGAATTATCATAGGCAGTTTTTTCCTCTTTTAAAAATTGATTTTCTATTTTACTATCATAGCATAAAGATTTTAGGAAATGAAAAAAAGTGTCGATAAAAGGAAAGATGTTTTTTCCATGCCGACTTTTTATCCTGTTGGTCTGGACGAAAAAATTCTTTCAATTTATAATATGTGCAAGTCTAACTGAATGTCAGTGAATGATTTTCGCTTTCAAAAATTTAAAATAAAAGAGAGGTTTTTTCCTATGGCTAGTATTGGAATCCCAGGTTTAATTATTATTTTGGTTGTAGCATTATTGCTCTTTGGTCCAAAAAAATTGCCAGAGTTAGGACGTTCTATCGGACAAACGATGAAAGAATTTAAAAAATCAACAAAAGAAATCAGGGATGAGTTCCAGGATGAAATTGATGAGGTCAAGGAAGCGGTTGACACTGTAAAAAATCCTTTAAAATAAGGTGGTTTATATGGCTAAAAAGTATGATCGTCTCAATCGTCCACTTACGGATTTAAGAATTTCTGTAACTGACCGTTGCAATCTCCGCTGTGCTTACTGTATGCCAGCGGATTCAAATCCATGTTTTCTTTCAAAAGAAAAGTTGCTTTCTGTACGCGAAATTGAGCGTGCAGTTTCGGCAATGTATGCATTTGAAATTGAGAAGGTTCGTATTACAGGCGGGGAGCCCTGCCTGCGTACGGATTTACCAGATATTATAAAAGTAATCCGTAATATTGGCATTCAGGATATTGCGCTTACAACAAATGGTATTTTATTGGAGGATAAGCTGCCTAGATTAAAGGCAGCTGGCTTAAGAAGGCTCAATATTAGCTTAGATGCATTGGATGATGCATTATTTCAAAAAATAACGGGAATGAATATTTCAAATCAAGTGGTGCTGTCTTCAATTTTTGCAGCAGAGCGTCTTGGTTTTGAAGTGAAAATTAACATGGTCGTTATTCGCGGACAAAATGAACGAGAAATTTTACCGATGGTTGAATTTTTTAAAGAAAAGGGAATTCAACTGCGTTTTATTGAATATATGGATGCTGGATGTATGAATGATTGGAAAATGGAAAAAGTTGTTTCTAAAAAAGAAATTTATGATTTCATTTCCCGTTTTTATGACTTACAGCCAGTAACACAAAAGACTTATGGAGAAGTAGCAAAACGGTATATGTATACAGATAATGGATCTCAAGTTGGATTTATCAGCTCAGTAACAGAGGCTTTTTGCTCTTCTTGTACACGTGCACGTCTTTCTTCAAACGGAATTTTTTACAACTGTTTATTTGCTGAGAGCGGCTTGGATATTTCTAAGGTACTGAAGTATGGCAGTATACAAGAAATTCGAGATCAAATTTCTGCTTATTGGACACAAAGAGCGGATCGTTATTCTGAGGAAAGGAATCCGCTTGTATCTAGAAAAAAAATTGAAATGTCATATATTGGGGGATAACTGATATAGAGATGAACAAACAAAGGAGGAGCAAGTATGAAGGAAGCAAGAAAGCCGATTCGTGTAGATCAGGCAATTGAAAAAATAATAGAACATGTACAAACAGGCGAGACAGAAATCGTTGATTTATTCAATTGCACCAATCGAATTATTGCAGAAGATGTATATGCGAATTACAATATACCACCATATCGTCGCTCTGGATATGATGGATTTGCCATTCGTTCCGAAGACATTGCCAGTGCCTCGGTAGACCATCCGATTTTATTGCGCGTCATATCCACCATTGCCGCTGAGGAACAATATGCTAAATTGCTTCAGTCGGGTGAAGCCGTTCGAATTATGACTGGTTCTAAAGTTCCAAACGGTGCTGATGCAGTTGTTATGTTTGAAGCTGTAAAGCCAGGTCCTCAACCCGATGAAATTTTGATTACAAAACCACATCAATCTGGAGCCAATATATCTAGAGAAGGTGAGGATATCAAGACGGGTACCTTGTTAATTTCTAAAGGAGAAAGATTGACTGCTGGAAAAGTGGCAATTTTAGCAACTTTTAATTATCAAAAGGTGTCTGTTTTTAAACGTCCAAGAATTGGGATTTTTGCTTCGGGAAATGAATTGGTAGAGCCAGGCAATGAAAAATCAGATGGAATGATTATGAATAGTAATGCTTACATGCTTATACAGCAAATTAAACATTTGGGTGCAGAGCCAATTTATTTTGGAATTTTAAAGGATGCATTGGATTTTTATTTGCCAGCTATGGAAGATGCACTTCAAACTTGTGATTTTGTGGTTTCAACTGGCGGTGTGAGTATGGGGGACTATGATTATACACTTCTTGCACATCAAAAATTGGGAGCGGAATTGTTATTTCATAAAATTTCTATGCGTCCAGGTAGTGTGACCTCAGCAAGTGTTCGACAAAATAAAATATTGTTTGGGCTTTCGGGGAATCCGTCTGCCTGTTTTGTTGGTGCAGAGATCTATGTCCGCACAGCCATTCGAAAATTTATGGGGTGCAAAGCAGTTTATCCCTCTTATTTTCAGGCAATTTTGGCAGAAGATTTTTTAAAAATGAACCCATATACGCGCTTTGTTCGCGCAAAATATGAAATAAGGGGTCAACAAGTTTTTGTACGACCTTCTGGAAAAGATCAATCCAGTATGATTCATTCTTTATTGGAAACCAACGCATTAATGATTTTACCAGGCGGTACAAAGGGTTTTCAAAGTGGAGATGTTGTGCAGATCATTCCTTTAGATTGTACAGAAGGAAGTGATAGTTTTTGTCAATTATTCAAATCGTAGGCTTTCAAAATAGTGGAAAGACAACATTTGCCCAAAAATTGATTGGACATTTCAAACAGAGTGGGATGCAAGTGGGGATTATTAAACATCATGGTCATTTAAATGGGCTAGATATTTATGCTGATAAGGACACCGGTAAGCTATTTGAAGCTGGAGCCGATGTAGCGATTGCCAATAGCCCCATGAGCAGTGAAATGTTTATGCGGCAAGATTTTGGCTTGAAAAGATCTGTTGCGTTGATGCAGCGGCAAAATATGGATGTTATTTTGATTGAGGGATATAAACATGCACCATATCCAAAGATTGTTCTTTTATCAAAGGTAGAGGATTTAGTCCTTTTGGAGACGCTTCAAAACATAATTGGTGTTTATTGTACGCATGGATTTATTTTGCCACCACAGTATGAACGATTGAATTTGGATATGGTCTCTTGGTTGGTATGGTTGGAACAGCATATGGTCAATTTATAATAAGTACATTGTATTATGTTATGTATATGCTGTCATCTGGTCTAAAATTATGGACAGATTGGCAAATCTTTTTATAAATAAGGTCCGTAGATTCCTTATCAAAAATGGAAGTTCCGAACCTTTTATTTTTGAAAAATAATTCAGAAAAAAATGATTAATAAATAAATATTAAATTGATTTTATGCTATAATAAATAGTTGGAATTTTGATTGTTGTAGATTGAATCTACCAAAAAAGTCTTGTTTTATTGAAATCGGATCAAAAAATAGAAAAAATTTGGTAGATCATACTCCTTAAGGACAGCTTTTAGAAATACTTAAGTTACGAGCCATAGCTTGGGATTTCTTGCATGTTATTTATGATTTTTGCATCAATACAAAATATGATAAACATTAAAAATAAGGTGGGCTGGAATTGATGTTCAGCCCACCTTATTTTTTTATTTTGGGTACAAATATAGGAAAAAAAGCTGCCAAAGAAATTTAGGCAATCCTACAAAAGATTTAATGATTATAGAGATAAAGGCTTCCCTATATCATGAGCAATGCTTCGTTCTCCCACTCCATAAAAAACTGCCAAAGCCTTACTGTTTCAATGCTTTTTCATAAAGTGATTTTATACTCCAAAAAAAAATGAAAAAATGACGCGAAACGTCGGTAACTGTGCATGAACCGTCAAAATCCGTGCATG
>ERZ1643251.806-NODE-806-length-40374-cov-82.489670_pt1 | contig 40374 bp, 59 predicted proteins | sample MGYA00579261_ERZ1643251 | MGnify/ENA primary metagenome ERZ1643251 (study PRJEB29033, sample SAMEA4952267) | chicken gut metagenome | biome: Broiler Chicken; feature: Gastrointestinal Tract; material: Caecum | place: Ireland | collected 2018 | study: Broiler... | reverse complement strand
AGTAGGGTTAATTTTAATCATATATTCTTTTATGAAATTAGGTTGGTTGTGGTGGAGGTCGTTATTATCCTCTACTACCACTACCCTATCCTTACCTATACTACCCTTACCTAACCTAACCTTACCTGCGTCTCCCAATGGTATGTCGGTTGGTATACCAACGGTATCCAATGTGTACTCCTTATTTTCTGTAGTGCCCAAAAGCGCCTTTTCTTCTAGGTGTATAGTCTCTTTATATCTATCATTTCTAATGTAGTTATGTATCTTCCAATGTTTAATCACTACCACACCACTTTCAAAAGGTATTAAGAATTTTTTAGCTATTAACAATTTTAAATCATCATCACTAGCTCCAGTCATTCTCATTATTTTTTTAGGGCTGTTTACAAATCCATCATCATCCGCCCTCATTGATAAATCATAGTATAACAACCTGCTACTTGTTGGCATATCGATAAAATTATCGCTGTCAATTATGGATTTCGCAAACATTCTTCTTTCAGCCATTTATTCCACCTCTTTTCTTTCAAGATTTATAAAATCTATCCTTGAATAAAAATCTAAAATGAATTTTTTTAAGTTTTCCATTCTTTCTATTTGAATTTTATTAAAGTTTTGAAAATAAATTTCTAAAGAATTTATATCTTTAGGGTCTACTACTATATAGAAAATATCATATTCAAAAGCTTTCCTAAAACTTATATACAAATCATTGTCTGTCACACTATCTTCTTCATATGATTTACTAGATATAGTGAACTCAAAAATTAATTGATTTGTTTTTGAAGGGAATTCTAAAATATGAACCCTTCTAGGTGTATCTACATATAAATCGTAAAAATCCTCAACAGCTGTTTTTAAAAATTCTTTCATAAAATCACCACCATTTATTAAAGTTTTAAATCAATAAAATAAACAAAACATCTATCAATTAATCTTTCTAAATTTTCGATATACTGCCAATATATTTTTTTGCTATAATTTGCAATTCCAAAAAAATCATTAAGAATTTTTTCAGCTTGTGAATAAAATATTGTTTTGTTAATTTCTTTAATTTTTAATTCCTTAATTAAAGGATTTAATAACTCCAATACCTCATTTAGTTCAATTTTTTTGTAACTTGGAACACCTTCAAGATAATAAATTTTATCAAATTCCACTTTTGTAATGTACGGAAAAATAATTGAATTATTTTCAAAATTAAATTTTGTTTTTTCAAAAATTTCATCACAAGTAATTTCAAGATCACCTAATGTTGTTGAAATACTATTTTGACTGTAGTTTATTTCAGCATAACCTTTTTCAAAAAATTCTTTTATATCTTTTGTTTTTTCATTGTATAGCAATATACTTCCGATAAAATATTGATCTTCTGATCTTAAATAAAGTTTCAAATAAGGATTTGATTTGCAACTCCTTATTTCTCCTATTTCAGGAACTATTATTATTTTTTGGTTATGATAAAGAAAATCATCTGCAAGATAACCAATATATTCTTTTTTATTTATTAATAGTTTCATACCGCCACCCCTATATCAAATTAAATTCAAATTCTATTCCTTTTTCCAACATCATCTTTAAAAACATCTTTTCTTTAATCTTGTATACGTCCGTTTTTAAGCCTTTTACATCTTCAATGACCAAAATATCATCTTCAACTCTAACATAGCTAAAATCGGCTATATACTCGATTTTACGGTATGTTCTGTTTTTATATACAAAACTATCTTGTAGTATAAATTTTGGTTGTAAAGCAAGGTTAGTTATTAACCCTGCTTTTTCCATTAATTTAAGTTGCTGATAGCGTTTTGCTTCTTTTTTGCTATCAAAAAGTATATTGTCAACAGTAATTTTTTTGTTACCATATTTGTTATATTTCATTCCCATAGTCGTCAACCTCATTCCAATATTTAGTTGTTATCGCATCAACCCAAATATCATATGTTTCATTTATATCTTCATCTGTTGCATCATCTGGAAATTCAATTATTTCGCTTCTTACAGTTCCAACATAATTTAAGTCAATGTAAAATTTAATTTTCTTCATCTGCTACCACCTCATTAACTACATTATTTTCTTGAACTTCATTTTCTTCATCATTTAAAATAAGAATTTCATTTTCTTCTGTAAATTCAATTGTTTTGCTTTGTTCGTCTTCAGAAACGGCTCTTACAAATTCAGTTTTTAATGGAGCATATTTAAGTAATTTTTTGATAACTGTTTTTTTTGCCATTGCTTCATACTCTACTTTCCAAGGACTATCACTTTTATTTGCTGTTTTACTGAATTTATTTTTATGAGAATCTATTTCTTCTTTACTCATAAATTCAAAAGCATAACCACTATTATTTGTGTGATATACTGCATATACACCAATAAGTTCTCCTTTATCTTTGAAACAAGGTTTATGTATTAAGTTAGGGTTTAAACCATATTCAATGCTAAACTCATCATTTTCATAAACACATCTTGCTTCTAATGTTTTAATATCTCCACTCCTATATGCAAGCTCAAGTAAACCTTTATAACCAATTTGAAATTGACAAGTGTTGCCATAAGGTATTAAATAAGCCTGTCCAAGTGGTGTATTAGGTTCAAGCCCTAATTGTGCTGCTGTTAACATAGCTCCAATAAATGACTGCGGAGTACATTCTGCTAATTTTGAATTTTTTGTTATTGCTGTTGAAACCATTCTTGAAAATCTTTCTGGTGTCATAACTGAAGGTAATGCTTTAGCTATTTGATTTTCATATAACTTAACATAATCTTTTATAGTATTTTCTTTTTTTGTTTTTTGAACTTGGTTTTCTGTTTGTTTTTGTATAATTCCCATTTCTTTATCCTCCTAATTTACTTTAACTCTTAAAACTCTTATTTCGCTTTGTTTTGAATATTTATTATAAATATCTGGCAATTCTTTTTTAAGTGTAGTTGTATCTATACTTGCTCTTTTTTGTAATTTATAAGATACTGAATATTTATTTGAATTACCTATTTCATTACTACCCATAAAAGTGATAATATTGTTTTTTAATTCTTTTTCTTTTTCTTCAACAAACTTTTTTTGTTTACATACTGCTTCATACTCATTTAACACATCATCTAATTTAGAAATATCTTTAACATCTGCTATTACATCTTTATTGATATTTCTAACAGTATTTAGCGTACTATCTGAACCGTCTATTTCTGGTATTTCATTGCCTAAAATATATTTATTCCACCAATCTATTTCTGTATCAACTAAAGCTTTAATTTCTGCTTCATCTCTTTTAATTTCAAAATAATAAAATCCTTTAGACAATATAAGAACTGCTAAATACATCTTTTCATAGCCCATTACTGCCATATAGTGCATACATTGGCAATAATAATATTCTGGTATTTCTCCATTCTCAAAATCAGTTTTATTGTAGACTGAAGTGGTCTTGCACTCCAGTCCAGCATTTTCTCCAACTATTTCTCTATCAACGTTGGCTGAAATAAAATCATAGTTGTTGTGAAGAAACATATAATTCCTTTTTCTTACCTTTTTACCTGTCGCTTCGCAAAATCTTTGAGCCACATATTCCTCTAAGTCCCTACCTTGTCTCATTACTTCTGTATCTTTTTGAGCGGGGTCAAAATAACCTTTTTTCTCTGCCCACAAGCTGTAAGAACTTTTATATTTATTAAGTCCAATGATTGTAGCACTATCACTACCACCTATTGAATTTTTTCTATATTCTAACCACTTATCGTGGTCTAAATTTAATGTACTAACCAATTTACGCATTATATAACCTCCTTAAATAGTCCGAAAAATTCGGCTATTCTTTTATTTTCCATACTTTCAAAACATTCTTCACAAATAGCCTCATTTTCATTGTTAACATACACTTCTTCGCCTTTTTCTAAAATGTTACCGCATTCACAACAACACTCTTGTTCTACTTCTATATTTGAGTATGGACATCTAGGGTCGCATACTATTAAATTACATTCATTACACAACAATTTTAACACCTCTTTCATTATTAAAATTTAAGTACCATTGATAAACAGTTTCTTTAATAAAATCAAGATTTTTTTCTGTATCTTCAGTTTCAAAAATTTTTCTCATTTCTAGTCTATCGCTATAATATCCAACTGTAACATCAACTATCATTCTTTTTGAATTTTCAAAAAAGTAGACAGAATATTGAGCTGAATTATATCCTAATATAACATCTGGTTCAGTTGTATATTCGTGAACAATATATTCTGGGTCAACTCTTTTTTTATATTCAAAATCTGTTTGAACGCCCCATTTTTTAAACATTTCCCTTAAAAGAAAAGCAATTTTTTCACATTCTCTTAAATATACTTGATTATCCATTTTTAACCCCTCCTTTACCTACTCTATAAGGGTTATTACTAGCTGGAACTAATTCAACCCCTTTAGCTTTTCTTAATGTATTTAAAAGATTATTAACTAACACCCATTTTTGAAAGTTGTTAGTTGTTTTTTCTTCGTATGTTTTTCTCATCTTGCATTACCTCCTAAAATTTGATATAATCAATATCATTTATTTTCGTGGGGGTTGTCCCCACTTTTTAAACGTTAAAATAATCAATATCTATGTTATAAAATTGACTTAACAAAATTAACATACATTTTTTAGGGCGTGTCTTACCATTTTCCCAGTTAATAACAGTATGTTTACTAACACCTAATTTTTCTGCTACTTCTTGTTGTGTCAAGTTAGCATTAACTCTAGCAGCTTTTAATGATATTTTCATAATATTCCTCCTAAAACATCTATAAAAATTTTTGTAAAATAATAGCCTATGTTGTATCCAACTATACTACAAACTAGTGCTATTACTAACATTTTTAATATTAACTTCTTCAAAATACCCCACCTCTTGCAAAAACTAACTTGTTATTTTCATCTACAATCTTTTTGATTATAGGTGTGAATAAGGCAAAATTCATTGCTTCGTGGTTGTCTTTTGCATACAAATATGTCGTGTTATTTTTTAGAAACACCTTGTATAATTTCATATAACCACCTACTTTTTATTTGTTATTTCCCCCTTTCTCTTGTATAATTTAATTAGAAAGGGAGTGTTTTTTATGATTAGAAAACCTGTCATTTCTAGTAGAATATCTAGTGTAGGCTGGGAAAATGATATATTAGAAGTTGAGTTCAAAAATGGTGCAATATATAGATATTTTGAAGTAACTTATCAAGAATATATTTCTTTTATGAACTCATCTTCTTTAGGGTCAGCTTTATCAAGGTTAGATAAAATACATAGATATTCAAGGGTTTAAAGTTTAAAGGGGGAATTTCTCCCTTTATTCTATAGGTATAAATTTATCTGTAGTAACTAGCTCAACACTTTCTTTAGTAATTATTATTTTTGAGTATTCAATATTTGAATTCCTTAAATATTCAACTAAAGGGATTGATAACTCTTCAAGTGTGTTGAGCTGTTCTTTTGGGTTAATAGTGTTCACTACATTTCCTCCTTTATTTTGGACATTTTTAAAAAAGTTCATCAAAATTACAATTTTTATTAAATTTTAAATCATATTTGATAATTTTAGGTTGCAAGAGTTTAATTACTTCTTGCAACTTTTCATTTATTTTTTCTAATTCTAACAAGATTTCTTTCTGCATTACATCACCTCCTTTCAAGTAAGGTAATTAGGCTAACAGTTCTCTGAAAATATTTATAGCATTTTCATAATATCTAAAAGTTGATACTTCTTTACTGCTATACTTTGACTTATCCATAACCCAAATACCATTTTCTTTGGTTTTTAAATTATGCTTAATAGCTAATCCACCTATTTTTTGACAAGACACACCTAACATTTCTCCTATATCTGTTGCTGTATATGTTTTAGGTGTTTGTGGTAAATACTGCCCTGTATCTACTCCTGTAATTTCTTCAATAACTTTTAAACCAAATACCTCTACTGCTATAGGTGATAATTTTTTACCGTTTACACTTTTCATTAAGCTGTTAAACATTCTTGTTTTAGCATTCAATTTCATAGCTTCAGCTCGTTCAAGTTGAGCTTTAACTTTCATTTCTTCTAGGTTGTTAATATTGTTATTAGAAATGTAGTAACCATTTAATCTTAATTCTTTCAATATTTTCTTAACTTCTTTTTTAAATTTCTTTGCAATAGGTTTTCTACTTTGCATTAATACTTCGTATAAACCATCTTCTGTTAGAAATGTTGCACTCGTATTATTTATACGAGTGATTATTTTTTCATCAGCATCTATATTTTTTACCATTTTAGAAACATTACTAACTTCATATCCTATCCACTCTGCAACATCTTTTGCTAAAAATAATGGTTTTTCAAAAGTACCATAAATTTTAAAATCTTGTCCTAAAACTTCTCTTTGTTCAATAATTTGTAATTCATTCATAATTTTTTCTCCTTCTAAGTTTTTATTATTTTCTTTCATAAAGTTCAGTTAAATATGCTAATTTGCAATCACTGAAATATTTTTTATAAATTGTTTCAATTTCTTCAAACTTAAATGCTGTTTTGCAATTGAGTTTATTCGCAAAAGCATTTCTTGAAAGCCCAATGCTTTCTGCTATCTCTTTTTTTGAATAACCTCTTTTCGCAATTTCGCCAATTAAGTTACCATAAACTATCATATTATCACCTCTTTGTTTTTATTTTATTCGCATTTGCGATTATATTTATATAATAATACGCTTTTTCAAAAATGTCAATACTTTTTCAAAAAAATATTTGCAAATGCAAATTATTTATGTTATATTAATAAAAAGGAGGTGTTAATATGAATATTTATGAAAAAATAGATTTCTTATTAGAAATTGAAAAAACTAATCAAAAAAGAATGTGTGAAAGTATAAATGTACCAACTTCTACTTATTCAAGTATGAAAAATAGAAATTCCAAAAGCATATCAGTAGAAACAATAAGAGAAATTGCTAGTTTCTTTAATATGTCAATAGATTATTTTTTAAATAATGATATAGAAAAGAACGAGTATAAAAAATTTAAAATAAAATCTTATAATGAAGAAGATAAAGAAGTTTTAGAAAAATATAACTCACTCAATAGCGAATTTAAAAAAATTATTATGAATAATCTAAACTCATTTTTAGAAATTCAAGAAAAATTTGATTCAACTAAACTTAACAAAAATAAAACTAAGAATAATATTTCAATAGAATCTGCTGATGGTGTTTTTTATGATAAACCCAAACAATATAATGAACAAGTTAAAAAAGCAAAATAAAAAAAGGAGTTATTACAAGCTCCTTTTTTGTTCTAAAATATAATTGTTTTCTAGAATAGAATATAATGTATTTTTTATTTTTTTTAATTTATTATTTTTTAAAAATTCTATTATATTCTCTTTAACTTCTTCTGAAGTATTTTTGAAAACAAAGTATTTCTTATTATTTATTAACAAAGAAACACAATAATTTGCAACTTCTTCTGGCATAATACCTAACTCTTCCCTTGCCTCCTCATAAGTCAAGATAATATAACCTAATTTTTCTACTTCTTTTAAAATTGTAAACAAATTCATATTTCATTTTCTCCTTTATTACTGAAAATTTTCTCTTTCTTAAAACAAAATTTAGTTAAATCATAGAAAATAACACCCCCTACCGACCAATTTTTGACAGTTTGTACAAATAACTGTATGTGTCAAATTATAATACTTTTTAGTACTATTTTCAATATTTTTAGTATTTTTTGGTAAAAGTTGTTGATTTTTAATACGGGATAAGGTAGAATTATTTTGAAAAATATTTTTTAAGGAGAGAACTATATGGCTGATGAATTTACTTCAAAATTAAATGCTTTATCAAAAAAAATAAATGATACTAAAGAAAATATTACCACTGAAGAAGCTACTAAAATGTCTTTTATAATGCCTTTTTTTCAAATTTTAGGATATGATATATTTAACCCCTCTGAAGTAGTTCCAGAATTTATAGCAGATGTAGGAACAAAAAAAGATGAAAAAGTAGATTATGCTATAATTGAAAATGGTAAACCAGTCATTATTGTAGAAACAAAATTATGGACTGAAAATCTAAATTCACACTTTAATCAAATTTACAGATATTTCACAACAACTTCCGCTAAATTTGCTATTTTAACTAATGGTATAGAATATAGATTTTATACTGATTTGGAAGAAACTAACAAAATGGATAAAAAACCATTTTTAACATTTTCTTTATTAGATTTAAAAGATAATATAATTCCTGAAATAAAAAAATTTAAAAAAGAAAAATTTAATGTTGGTGAAATTTTAACTATCGCAGAAGAACTCAAATATTCTAATAGTATTTTAGAATTATTAAATAAAGATTTTGCAAATCCTAGTGATGAATTTATTAAATATATATTATCTTCTGTTTATGAAGGTCTAAAAACTCAAAATATTATAGAAAAATTTAAACCAATTATAAAAAAGACTTTTTCTAATTTTATTAATGAATTAATAAGCGAAAAATTAAAATCAGCTTTTGAAGAAAATGCACCAAAAGTTGAATTACAAAATGGTATTGAAGAAATTGCAATAACAACCACAGAAAGTAAAATTAAGACAACAGATGAAGAAAAAGAAGCATATTATATTATTAAAGGTATACTATCTGAATTTGTTGATAGTAAAAAAGTTGTTTTTAAAGATACTGAAACATATTTTGGTATATTATATGATAATAATACTAGAAAATGGATTTGCAGATTATACTTGAGCGATAATCGAAAAGCTATTGTTTTTCCTGAAGAAAATGGTAAAATTAGCGAAAAATTTTACATTTCTTCTTTAGATGAAATTTACCAGTATAAAGAAAAATTAAAATCATCTTGTGAAAGATTTTTGAAATAAATAACATTTTTTAAATTTTAAGACAGAATTATCCACCTATTTTTTTACACACCAATAACACTAATTGACCTTAATTTTTTAAAAATTACAATTAGTGTTATATTTTTATATATTAATTTGTATTATCAAATTTAAAGTGTCTAATAGCCTTTTTAAGCCCTATTAAAACTTTAATGGATAAATAATCAAAAAGTTATTTAAAACGTCTTATAAGTATATTTAAACGAATTTTAAAGCTATTATGATATAATTTTAATAATTAAAAATATTTATGTATTTTTTAATGTGTTTTTACATATGCTTTTAAATACGTCTAATAAGCTCTATAACAACCTTTATTATTTTTTTAGTATTATTTTACCTAAAATGTTATTTAACGTATAAAAAAGGTATTTAAACAATTTTTAAAACTATATTAATTAAAATGGCAATTCTTCTTCATCTTCATTTTTTATCCCGTGAAGCTCCTTATAACGCTTTTGAAATTCTTTATAAGTACTACAATCATCATATAACCCTTTTCTTACATCTTCATTACCATCATCGCCTTTTAAATCTTTTAACTCTATTTTTCTAAGTAATTCTGGGTCAAATGGTCTTTGTTTAAAGTTACAGAATTTATTAGTACCATAGTAACCATTATTTGTATTATTGTTTTCTGTTGTTTTTTCAAATTTGTATCTTTTTTCAAAGATAGCATTTACAAATATAGTTTTTATGTAACAAGTTTCACTTTTAATAGTATCTTTATTATTTATAAATTTATTAGCAACATATTCTATTAATTTATTAAGTGTTGTTAAATCTAATTTTTTAATTTCAGTTACAATATCTATAACTGGAACATTTTTATTTTTTAATTTTATAGTTTTTTGGTTAAATAAATCATTAGCTGTTTTAATAATAAATTTATTTAACTCATCTTCAGTATTTAATTCTATTTTGAAATTATTATTTGTTTGTTCGTCAGTCTGTCCGTCATTATTATTTTCTTTTATATCTTCTTTATCGACAGACAGACAGACATTATTACCCTCTTGTATATAGTTAATCTCTTGTATGTTTTCTTCTTGTATTGGTGGTGCAATTTTTGCACTTTCGATAGTGCAATTTTTGCACTTTGGTGATAGTGCAATTTTTGCACTTTCGGAATTTTGACAAGAATTAGATGTTTGTCCACATTGTTTCAACATATTATCCACAGAGTTATCAACAGCTTTTTTTCTCTTTTTATACTCTTTTTGTTTTTCTTTTCTTTCTTCTCTTTGTTTTCTTTTTTCTTCTTTTTTAGCTTGAAATTGTTGTTCAAGTTCTGCTAATTTATCATAATTTATCGTGTACCATTTTGTTCTATCTATATTTAATTTGTTGAAGTTATTAGAAATTAAAAGTCCCATATCTTCCAATTTTTTTATTTTAGATTTTAATGTTCTTAAACATAACCAAGGAAAATCTAATAACCATTCTTCATAAGTTCTGAAGCACCAAAAACATTCATCATAATATGTAACAATACTACTTAATCCCATTTCTGTATTTTGCTTATTTATATTAATCCAATAATGAATTTCTTGTAGTATAATTGCTAAATCAACATCACCTAATACACCTGCTAGTTCTCTATTTACTACAATAGGCTTTTCATTATACAAGCAGTTGCCATTTTTCATTGTTTTTTCATATTTCAATTTTAATTTTTCCATAAAAAAACACTCCTTTAAATTTAATTTAAAAGAGTTCCCAAAAATTTCTCAAAAAACATTTGACATTTTTTAATATTTATATTATTATAATTAATATAATAAATTTATACTAAAAAATTATTTTTTGAGTTCTTAAAGGGTCGGATCTTCGGGAACTCTTTTTTTATGTTTAATTATACCACAATTTGTAAAAAAAGCAAGTAAAAAAAAGAATAGGTAGAAATACCTATTCTTTTTTTTATATTATTCAGTTTTTGAAATAAATTCATCAACTTTTTTAGTCATATATTTTACCTTTCTATAAATAATTATATATATATTATATATGTATATATTATATATATATGTTATATGTATATTGTATATAAAAAAAGGAGGGTAAAATTACCCTCTATTTGAAAATTATTTTTTATCATTATTAAAATTCTCAACTATATTATTGGCTTTTTTATCCATTATTTTATTAGTTACTTCAAGACCTTTTATTAACCATTTTGGAACTAAATATCCTTTATCTAATTCAACCATATTTTCTAATATACTTCTAAACTCATTTATTATGCAATGTGCTAATATAAACCAACCAATAGCTAACATTATATGTAGGTCAATTCTTATTATTTTACCTATTTTTTGAAATGTAATACCTAGACCAAAACCCATAGCTACTAAACACCATATTAAAAATTTTTTAATAAAACCTTTCATTGCTTGTTTTGAGCTTTCCTTTTTTAAATGCCTAGCTTTCATTATACCAGTTATATAATCTATTATATTTAGACCTAGTAAAAATATAAATAAAAACCAAAAATCACCTAAAATAGCTGATAAAATAGCAGTTATAGTACATATTATGTAATTTATTTTTGAAACAAAAATATTCAATTTATCACCTACTTTTTAAATAACTTTAATTTATCAATAATAGATTTTTTTAATTTAAAAAATATACTTTGATTAGTTTCATTAAATCCTGTTTCAAATCCTAAAATATTTGCTAATTCTCTAGCATTCATATAATTAAATCCATTACATTTTATAGATTTAATTATATGATTTTTATTGTGTACACTAACTTGTATATTTTCTATAATATCTTCTAAATTAGTTATTTTAGTATTAGCATCATAACTAATTTTTTTATTTAATAAGTCTGCTAAATCTCTAATTTTAACATAATTTTCTCCATTTTCATTAATAACATTAAAAGACTTAATTTTGTTATTATAACTATAATTTCTATTTACAAACATATATTTTTTCACTTCCTCAACTGGTTTCCAAGTCTTTTTAAAATTTTCAAAAACTCCAAATTTATTTACAAGTGTATTAGTAGTACCATATTTAGTTAATTCAAAATGAGGTTTATCTGGTGTCCCTTTCCAATCTCCACCCCACTCTAAACCAAGTTTTTTACCTACTTGTCCTACTTTTTTAAACCAACTATCACTGTCATTATAAGCACCTTTTCCGTCATTTCTACATATATCAAAAGCCATTCCCCAATTATGATTACTATATGGATATTTTACCCAAGTTACAATATTTCCAGCCTCTGTTCTTCCTTGTGCATATAGTTTATCTTGTTCTTCTTTAGTTCTTAGTGTATCTGTTACTTTTACTATTAAGCCTTGTTTTTTACATTCATCTAAAAATTTAGGTATTATAGCTTGTACTTCAGGGTGTAATAATTTTATATCTCTACTCATAAATTACCTCCTTTTTACATATAAAAAAGACAAGTAAAAACTTGTCTTTAAACATTTAATTTTTCTTTTAATGCGACTTGTAAAACTTGTGAGAAATTAACACCTGCTTTTTCTGCCTCTACATTAAGCCAATATGGTATAGTTAAATTCTTTCTAACCATTTTATTACTATGTTTTTTCTTATATTCTAAAAAATCAACATCTACAAGTGTTACTATATCATTTTCCTCTTTTTCAAACTCAACATTATTTGGTAATGGTATCACTTTTTTATCTTCTTCAAAGTCAATAGCCATTAACCCTATTAAATCTCTAGACATTTCAATAGCATCTGCTAAATCTTTTCCTTGTGTACTAGAATCAAAATCAGGAATTCTAACATAATAACCATTTTCTTCTTTTGTTAAAACTACTGGATATACATATTTCATATAATACAACTCCTTTTATATTTATGGTAATAAATATCATACTAAATTTTTTTATAAGGAAAAGTTTATAAATTCCTTTTCCTTATTATTTCTTTGGCTAAACGTTCGTTAATATCTGGGTGTCTTGGTATTGGTTCTATATCTTTTCCATTTGTATAAATGTCGTGGTTACCGCCATTTCTTTTTAAATACCAACCAGCCTTTTCTAACATTTTGATTAGTTCTCTTCTTTTCATTATTACCACCTCTTAATTATATTATACACACCATATACGTATTTGTCAATAGTTTTATGTGTATTTTATACTTATTTTATATTTTAATTATAATTAATAAATTTTATCTTTTAATCTGTTATACCTTTAGTTGTAGGATTAATAATGTTATTCCATAATGATATAAATGCAAGTCCTAAAACATATGGATTTTTTAAAGCATCTAATATAACATTTAAAACACTATTCCAAGTAGTAAAATCTTTAGCACTCATACCATAATAAGCAATTATAGGCATAGCAATAGCTAAAAATGTATTTAACCAAAATATAGGGTTTTTAATTCTTGCTTTAAAATCAATTTTCATAAAATCTCTCCTTTATATTTAATTATCACTAGTTATCAACTTAAATTCTTCTTCTTTAATTTGATTAGTAAGTAAAAATAATTCTAAATCTTTTTTAGAATATATTTTAGTTTCATAAAAATTTTTTAATATTTCAAATAAAGGGCTACTCATATAATTCACCACCTAATTTTGATTTTATTTTTTGCATATCTAACATTATTTGGGATAACATAATTTGAACATCACTTAATTTAGAAGTATTATTTAGTGCTATATTTTCAAATTTACCATTTTGATATTTATAATTAATAACATTTAGTTTTTCATCTTTTATTATATGAGTTCTACCATTTATTACATTTTCTATATCATCATCTTCATAAGCATTAAATATTTCAGTTACTATATTATTTTCATCTAAAATATATACATATTTCATATCATCACTCCTTTGTTGCATATGATAAGGCTACTACACCACTACTAACATAATCATAATCGTCTAAATCTTTTGGAAATTCAGCATAAAAAGTATCACCCTCAACACTTACCGTTATAGGAATTTGTTTAACCCCACCGTTTCTACTACTATATGCCATTGTCCCATTTACGAATATTATATTACCACGACCCGACCTACTCCCTATAAATTGTGAGCCAGTACCAGCAGAAATACTTTTATCAATAGAACGCCATCTTATAGTTTCATTGGTCGTGCCACCACTCATTAATTTATTATATATAGAGTCAACTTTACTACGTATAGTATTAACAGTTGAATTTATAGTATTTAATAAACTCTTAATACTTGAAGTTTCGGTTATTAAACTGCCGACTTTGGAAAGTATATCTAATAAAGTATTTTCAATTTTTAATTTGCTACTTTCTCTAGCCACATCTTTTAATTTAGAGTCTAAATCATTACCTATATTGCCAACTTTTTGATTAATAGACTTAACTGTATTTTCAATAATTAACTTTTCTGTTTCTCTAGCAACATCTGCTAAATCTGAAATATTAGCTTTTTTTTCATCTAAAAGTTTAGTATTATTATTCAAAACTTTTACATTAACATAATCACTTTCAAAGGGATATTCTAGCTCATCTTTGTTTGTAAATTGGTCGTCTGCATCAGGGTACTTATTTTTTAGTTCAACTTCTTTTACAGTTTGTTCTTTTTGTTTTTGTAATAATTTTTCATTTTGCATTAACTATCCTCCCAATTTATACTATTAAATTTTTCATCTTCTCTAGCTTCTTTCCAAGTAGCAGTGTTCATTGTTTTCCAAGTAAATGGTTTTAAATCAGCCCAAGTGTTCCAATCAATACTATAATCTAATATTATATTCACTGGTACGATACGTTCTAACATATCATTTATTTCAGTTACAAAAGGCAGTTTATCCCTTTTTAATATTATTTTTAAGTAATATTTAGGAATATCTAAATACATTTTAAAACCATTAACACCAACTATAGCTGTAAGCATTTCTTCCAGCCTTTCATAGGTAAAAGGCGGTACTTCATTATATATAGCCAGTATATCTAATTGCCTTTTTTCTAAGCTATCGGTCAATTTAGGGACTATACCAACTATTTTTTCATATCTTTGAGTTGCATATTCACTACAACCCAACACGAACATATCAATAAGCCTATTTTCAGCTTCTTGAAAAAGGTTATTTACTTCTGGTTGTAGGGCATTAAAAAGTTTTTCAAATTCTTTTGTTATATGTACAAATTCAGGGATATAGTCACGCAGTTGCATTTATTTCACCCCTTAATGGTATAGTGTTTTTATCTAAAGAAAGGTTCTCAGCAAAACCATTAATTGTAGTATTTCTTATATCAACCACTCCATTAATGTCCAATATAAAACTTTCTATTTTTGCAACCCTTATAACTATATATTCTTCATTTTCCCAACTTTCACGAAGTTCCTGTAAATAATCTTCTATTATTTCATTGATAAACTCTTGAATATCCCCAACAACAAATCCAGGCTTTAGCTCTAGTGTTGTTTCTATTCTAACATCAATCGTATCAACTGGGTGTAAAGTTACAAAATGTCCAATAGGAGCAGTACCATAACCTTCCCCAGTATAAGGGTTAGGGTCAACTTCTTTTTGAACAAGTTCTACAAGTTCATTATTAGGCTTTCCATACCCCAATGTCTGAAAATAAATACCAACAGTACCACCACCATTAGGTGTTCTATAAATTTTACAACCACCAACACCACCATTATTTGTTATTTCTTCAATATTGTTAAGACTTTTTAATTTTTCTTTATAATCAGCTCTATTACCTCCAAAGGCATAATTTTTAAAACTATTAAAATACCTCTGTCTAAAAGCCTCTGTATCTTCTTCATCAGTACCAGCAGTTAATAACTCATATATAGTAGCTTTTTGAAGCCTAGGAATATTATCAATAGGGATTAGCGTTCCATAAACAACATTACCAATTTCACCTTTTGTTTCACATTTCAATTTATAATATTTATCTTGTTTTTCCCCTATATAATAAAAGTTTAATTCTTCAAAGTTGAACCTTTCACCGCCTCTAAGTTCAATATCACCAGTAAGTTCAGCTAAGATTATTGAAGCAGTAGCTGGATACGGTGATAAGCCTCTTTCTCTAGCTCTTTTTATAAGATAATATCTACTAGCAGTATCAGCAAATCCTTCTCTTAATACTCTATCTAATTCAATATAAACTTGAGCAAGTTCAGCACTGACTGGAGCAGTAGAGTCATAGATAATAGAACCTTGTCTTTTATCTACATCTGTTGGTATTTGAGAAAGTACCCTATTTTTTATGTTAAAAAACGTTTCATTTTCATACACCAAATTTCACCCCCCTTAAGCCCCAAGTAATAAGGAGCATCTGTTCATAGTCATAAAGTTTTGCACTAAATGTAACAACTAATTTTGTTTTTGAAATATCTTCAAAAACAAAATCTACAACATCTTCTATCCTATCGTCTATCAATAACGCCTCTTTAATTCTTTCGGGCAAAACAGCTTTAGCTAATGATTTTGGCTGTCCAAATAGGTCGTTCAGCTCAATACCATAATTCCAGTCATATGCTGGATATAAATATCTTTCTGTATTTAAAATTTTATAAATAGCTTGTTCTACACTTTCGATATTATCAACATACTTCCTAACCCTTGATTTTTCAAAATCTAGCCTATATGTAAAACTGGGGTCTTTAACTATTTCAATGTTTTCACTATCAATATTATTTAATGGTAACATATTATCACTCACTTTCAGCAACAAAAATATATTTACCTGTTCCTACTTCTCTAGTAGTAATTAATTGTTGACCAGCCTGTAAATCTTCCTTAACTTTTTTTGCAAAAATCATAAGGCTAGCATCACTTAATACTTCTCCATTAGCTAGTTGAATAGTAGGGCTAGTTGATATAACAGTAGATATACTTGTTCCAGCTAATTTATTATCTAAATAATTAGTGAAAATATATTTACCTGTTCCACTTTCCCTAAATGTGATTAACTGTTGCCCTAGCTCATTTGTATCACTTGTATTTTTAAGGTGTGATAATTTTTCTGATAAAATAATAAGGTTATTATCTTCTAATACTTTATCATTAGCTAATTTGATAGTTAAAGGACTTATAGATGTGATAGTAGATATAGTATTATTTATAGTGGTATCTTCTAAAGTGTCAAATATCACATATTGTTGCCCACCTAGTTTTTTTTGCACTAAAATTTTATTATTTAATTCAAGTAAGTTATTTGTATTTTTTAAGTACATCATTTTAGGAGTATAAGATAAAAATTCTTTAGATAGTACCTTATCATTGGCTAATTTAATTGATATAGGTTGTAAACTTTCAATAGTAGCTACTTCAATATCTGCAAGACCAGTTATTTGAAGTTGTTCAGTTATTACATTTTTTATAATTTCTATTGTATTCATTAAGCATATACCCCCATTGCTTGTGTATTTGCATAGTCATTTAAAAAGACTTTTCTAATAGCATCTTCTGTTGCCTTTCCTATTGCTTTTTGTTCTTCTTCACCAGCACCATATGCTACTATTTGAATATTGCCATTAAATTGGTTAGCAACGTTGTTATGATATGTTGCTTCTCTGTATTCCATTACCACTTTGTTAAAATCATTTAAGTTTTTGCTTGTTGGTTCTGATGCACCACTCAAGCCACTTATACTATTACCTAGGTCTTTAATTGCTTTACTAGTATTATTAATATTATCAGTAGCTTTTTTTGTGTCATTTTCTTTTATTAATTCTTGAGTATCTGTTATACTTAATACCTCGCTTGTTGCATCTTTGTAAATATCCTGTACTAATTCAGTACCATTTTTACCTAAATAGTCGTCTTTAAAATAGTTGTCATACTCTTTCATTCTTTTGTTAAATTCTTTGTTTTGATTTTCCCAAAAAGCAATATCTTCTTGTATAGCCCCTGTAAAATTCCAGTCTTTGCCTATTTTTTTGCCTAGTGCGTCAATTTTTTTTGTTACTTTGGATATATTTTCAAGTATAAGTTGAATAATACCCCCTACACTTATTGCAACTGCTCCAACTAATATATCTGCTAGGTTGAATAATACATTACCTGTTTTTTTGAAAATAGTTGTTATAAATGTTGCTACTGCTTTTACATAGATTTGTAATGCTTGCATACTGTTTACTTGCTCGCCTGTAATATTTTGTATTATCTGTCTATTTATTGTGTCAACTTTTTTTAAACTTTCTACTATTGGTGTTAGCATAGGTTGTATAAATTCTGATAGCCCTTGCGTTGTATCTTTTAAAAATCCTACTGCCTCTCCACTTATTATGCCAAGAGTAGATAATACTGCCTCTGTACTAGGCAATAAATTATTACTTATTTCAGTTGGTATACTTTGCAATTCTTCTTGTAGTGGTAAAAAACTAAAACTTGCAATAGTTTTAAATTGTGTGCCTAAATCTTCAAAAGTTGAAGGTAATTTACTAAATTTTTCGTCTATATCTTCAGTAGCACCAAGTATAGCATTTTTTACTATATCTGCCGTAATTTTCCCCTCTGCACCAAGTTTTTTAAGTTCTCCTATTGGTACATTCATAAAATCGGCAATTTCTTTTTTTAGTATAGGTGCATAATCTTCAAGTGCATTTAATTCTTCACCTTGAAATACCCCACTAGATAGCCCTTGCCTAATTTGCATCATAGCATTGCTTATACCTTGTGCATCTGTTCCAGTAATTTTAAAACTTTTGCTTAAATTCTCAACAAATTTTAAAGCCTCTGTATTATTTTTAAATAAGTCGCCTGTATTAAGTCTTATTTGTCCTACTGCGTCTGCTATATCTGTAAAATTTGTCCTTGTTTCTAAAGATACATTTTTAATATTGTAAAGTAATTGGTCTGTTGTTAATAAATTATCGTTAATGAGGTCTAGCCTTGCTTTAGTTGTTGTTATAGTATCGCTCCATTTTATAAACTCTGTTATCTGTTCTTTTGCACTATCTATAAGACTTCCTATAACACTACTTGCTATGCCACCTATTACACCACCTATTGCACCACCTAGCCCACTTATAGCCCCTAAAGATGATATATTACTATCTATACCTTTAATGTTTTTTTGTATGTCAATTATTTCCTTGTTAGCATCTCTTATTTTATTTGCATCTAAAACTTCTTTTTTGTTTAACTGATTAATAATACTGTCTAGCTCTAAAACTTCTCTTTGTATCCCAGTTAAAACTTTGGTTGCATTATCTATAAGTTTAATATCTGTTTGTACTGACACTTCCTTATTCCCCCTTTGCCTTTTTAATAGCCAAAAGGTGTTCCTCTTGTTGTTGTTGTGCTAGTAATATTATAAGGGCTTTTTCTTCATTGCTTAATTTAAAGTATTGACTAGGCAATAAGTGTAGCTCAAATAAGCAAAACTGCAATATAGTAGCCGTCTGACTATCCCCTTTTATTACTTTTTTGCCTCTAATATCATATCGTCTATACTTTTATCTAATTTGTTTAGTTTAAGAATTTCTTTTGATAGCCTTATAACTTCGCCAGGTAATAACACCTTATCAATTAGTTTAGATGCGTCTTTAACTTTATATTGGTTTTGTAGCTCTATACTTCTAAAGCTAGGTTGTGTGCAACTTTCTTCTATCAGTAAATAGTCTAGTGCTATTCCTATTTTTTCTGACTGTATGCTTAGTTCTGTTAGTCTTTGTCTTGTTATTGATTTAATTTTAAAAGGTATAAAGTTACCCTCTGTATCTTTGAACCTGTCGGAAACAACAACGTCCTTTATTAATTCTGTGCTTGTGCTTTCTTCGTTTTGCATTAAAAATTGTTCAATATTCATAGTCTTTATTCTCCTTTATATTCATCAAATTTTTCTAATATATCACAACCGTGGAATGTAAAATTGATTTGTTCATCTAATTCCGTGTTATTAATATCTATTTTTGCTAGTATAGCATCATCAAAATTAACACCTGTTAATGTTATAGTTTGACGACCTATATCACTACTTGGGTCTTCATTAGTAATAACTAATTCACAGTACACATCAACACCAGTATTAGCATATTGTATAGCATATTCTCTTAATATGCTACTTCCATAATACATACTCATACTGCCACTACCAGTCCAACCAGTCGCCTTGTGTTTCATTCCCGAAGCACCTAAAACAGGTATTTCTTTTTTATTTTTTTTGAAATTAGCAGTTACATCTTTGCATTCCATCATTAATCTTCTTTCACCATCTTTTATTAGATATACAGAACCTAATCTACCATTAATGACATCTTGTACCCTTAAAGTTTCTTGATAAGCCACTTTAACACCCCCCTATTCAATAATACATTTCATATAAAGTTTATCCATAGCAGCCACAGGCTCAATAATTACATCAACAATAACATCACCTTTTTCTTTCCCTTTAGCAACTACTAAATTGTCAGGGTTGAAATTATCTAAGGTCCTAATAGCTTGTAAATTTCTAAAATAAGAAATTAATTCAGACTTAAATAAATTTCTTCCAGTAACATCATTAATTTCTTTTCCTAAATAATATGTATTAAAAATTCTAGCAATATCATTACCTATATTATCTAATATTCTAATGATTTGATTGTTACTAAAGTCAGAATTTTTGTCTGGTTTATATGAAATAAAGGTATTAATATCTTTTAACACTCTTATTTCATCTTTTTCACCATAAAAAGCAAAAGTACCAGTTTTAATCTTTTCTTCTAATTCAGATTTTTTAAGTTCAATGTTTAAAGTGATTTCACCGTCATAAAGTTTATTAGTTAAACTTTCATTAATTTCAGTGCCACCTAAAGCACCTAATGACCAGTAAAATAACTCTTTAGAAGTTTCATCAAGTGAAATAATACCCTCATCATCAGCCTTGTTGTAGTCAACTAATAGACAAGTTATTTTTACACCTTCATCATATCTAAGTCTTTTAGTAAAACTTTCATATAAGGCTTTAGTAGCCTCATCATCACCACCATAACCAATTACATTGAATGTATAACTTTCTATTTTGTCCAAAAAGTTAGAATAGCTAGTACCATTTACCGTTCCGTCTGTTCCATTAGCTAAATTAGTACCAACATTTTCTGCTAAATCACCAGTACCAGAAAAAATAACAAAATCATTTTCTACAAGTTCTTCAACATTAGTAGCAATTTGTTCATCTACTAAAACATTAGTATCAATATAAGTCTTTACAATTTTTTTATCATCATCAACATTATTTTCAATTACAATTTTTATATCATTGTATCTAGTACCACCATATTTAGCAGTAATAGTTAATGGCGATATTTCAGCACTAGCTTTAGTGCCATCACCACCAAGTCTATAAAATAAAATTTCTTTACAATGTTTTATAAGCTCCCTAAAAGGTTGCATTTTTTCATCTTGAAAGTTATAACCTAATATTTTTAAGCTCTCATTTCTTAATGAATCAATATCTAACCTAATCACTTCATCAGTTACACCAAAATTGTGTTCTAGTGCAATAGCTACAACCCCTCTATCACCAATAGTTCCTAGTGGTCTAGCTTTAGAAATAAAATTTATATAAGCTCCAGGTAAAACTTTATTGTAGGTTAAAAAAGTACCTCCCATTGCCATTATTTAATCACCCCTTTCAGATATTTTTCTAAAATACTATCAACTTCTTTTAAAGTATAAGTTGTATCATTTTTTAATAGAGCATTTACTAGGTCCTTTTGTTTGTTATATTTTTTAGAATTTAAAATATTTTCTTTTGTAAATTTAGCATCTTTAGGTTTATCTATTTGCTCTATTTCTTCTTTATTTTCAGTTTCCAATATTTCCACCAACCCTTTCTAATCTTTCCATATACTGCCCTTTAAATAAAGATATAGTGTTGAAATCAAAACTGGCTAATACTTGAGCAGTATTATCCACTACTACACTTTTACTTGAATTAGCCCTAACATTTTTATTGTATAAATTAACTCTTGAAATACTTGCTACTAATTCAGGTAATATGCTATAAATTTGCCTTTTTTCTGTTCTTTTGGTTGTAGTTTCTTCAGGAAAAAAGATAACTTGAATATCAAGTGTTTCTTTACTTCTAAAAAATCTTTCATTTTCTGTTAAATTTTCATTTTCATACTCTAGCAAATTCACTAAAAAACAAGGTGTTTCAAAACCTTGATCCACATCTTCAACATACTTATTTATTTTTGGAAAATCTTTTTCTAATTTAGCCAGAACAGCATTAATTAAATCATTTGCAATACTATTTATATTTGTATCCTCCTTTTTAATTCTCTTTCATACAATTCTTTAAAAACTTTATTATAGTTAGCTGGATTATTAATGTATCTTTCAGCCTTTTCTAAGAAGAAATAACCCTCAACCCAGCCTCTACCACCTCTTGTTCTGCGACCATAATTAACAAATTTTGCATATTCTACGGGGTTAACAACTGTTATTTTATAAATATTACCTACCTTCTTGAATTTTAATTTTTTCACAAAATCTTCAATTTCTGCTTGTGTAGGTTTAGATTTATTAGTTATTTGTAATTTTCTTCTAAAAATACGACTAGCATTATTTTGTTTAACAATCCAGCCTCTTCTTAAAGTACCACCAGTATATACATTAGTTCTTTTAGTTTTTACTCTTCCTTTATTTTTGCCTCTTGTATACCTTAAATACTGTCCATTTTCACCTTTTAATCTTCTTCTAACATACTTGCTTTGACCGACTGGAGTAAGCTGTATTACTTTAGTTAAAAATCTTAATGTCATTTCTCTTAATATTATTTCAGAAATGTCATTCATTCCTTTTTTATTAAGGTGTTCAAGGTTTTTTGAAAATTGTTTTAAAGTAATATTTTGAGCCATTATGCAAATTCTTCAACTTTTAGAATTATTTCTTGGTGGCATGGATATAAAGCAGGTTTACCACTTTGTTTATACAGAGTTTTTTCTCCATTAACAATTACTTCTATAACACTACCTTCTAATATTTCAATTTTTTCATCAATAAATAATTTTATTTGCTGAGAATATTCAGAAACATCATCATTAGTAGTAGAACTTATATTTTTAAAGCTAATTCTACAAGGTTGATTTTGTACATATGCTTCCTCTATAAATTCAATTTCAAAAGTTTCAGGATTTTTATTTTCTTTTTTGATAAAAATATTACATATATGGTCATAAGTTTTCTCTATTTCTTTTCTATATTCTACTACCATAAAATCCTCCTAAATTTATTTAACATTAAATAATATTTTTTAATTTCAACATCTAAATTTTGAGCAGTAGTAGCAGATTTATTACTGCTACTACTACCATTATCATAACTTACAGAAAAATCACCAACAGAAATAGATTTAATTTCATTACTAGCAATATTACTACTACTTTCTTCACTATTTTGTGAATTAAAAAAAGTCATATTCTTACTTTTTAAAAAGCACAATACAACTAAATTGACAAGGATATTATCTAATTGTAAGTTATCTTCTGGATATTTTTTTAAATTACAATATGTTGTAATTTCTATTTTGGTATCATTAATTAAAGTATTAATGTTAAATTCATCATTACTATCTGTAATAACACCATAAACTTTTAACTTTGCTAAAATCTTTTCAAAAATCATAAGCATTAACCTTTGGAGATAATTCTAGCAATAGGTATCATTTTGTGATCAATAGTTTCACTGTTAGCATCATCATCACCAATTATTTTCCAGTTAGCACCATTTTTTAATTCTGTATCTGTTGGAGATAAACTTGTTTGACTAGCTTTTGTATAAGATATTCCAATAGGAGCAAAACATTTTCTTTGTCGTGCATAAAGAGTTGTTTGTCCACCATTAGTTTTAGGGTCACGGTTCATTTCATAAGGTACTTTTGCCCCAATATCTTCATAATAAAAAGAAGCTTTACCTAGCAAATAAGTTGTATATTTTTCACTTCCATCATATAAACCTTCATCTGTGACTATTACAAGTCTACCATTTAAAGTACCAAGCGTTAAATCTCTTTGTATCCCATTGGCATCTGTATATTTTAAATAACTAAGTAAATTTAAGTTTTCTAAGTTAGTAGCTACTACACTGTGCATTATAGCCAAAGAAAAAGCATTTTTATTTTGACCACAAGCTTTTTGCATAGCAGTATTAATGCTAGTAGCGTTCATAAAACCAGCAGTTACATCAAGGGTTTTAGTGGCTTTTTTAGTATCATCTTCAAGTTGCATAAGCTCACTTGTTAAATCTAATGTATGCTCAGATACAAATTTAGCACTATCAGTACCTGTCATTTTGAAAATACCCTCTAATATAGCAAGTAAAGTTTTTTGGTCAACTTCTTCAAAATATTCAGTTACTTGCATAGCAACATTTTTCATAAAATCAACACCACCTGTGATGTCTTCTGCAAAATCATCTTCAAGCCAAGCATTAGCTCTACCAACAACAACAACCCCTTGCTCTGAAGTTAGTACTTTCTTAGCATCTATATTGGTTTTTCCATCATAATTTAACGCTTCACCACCTATGTTACCATAATAAGGTAATATAGCATAACCTGTTCCTGTTTGATTAGAAAAAGCTTTTCTAATTTCAGTATTACCTCTAAATACTCCACTTTTTACTATTTCATTGTGAGTCAATTTTGGAACTCTTTCCATATAAGCTCCAAAAGCTTCTCCATTAAATGTAATATGATTAAATTTTGACATTTTATTTCCTCCTTAAAATATAAAAATAAACCTTAAAAGATTAAGGTTGTGTATTGTTATATTGTTGTAAAAAATCATTAAAATTTGGTATGTCGTTTGTTGTAAAAGATTTTTGTTTTAAATAATTCTTATTATTTGCAATACCAATACTATTGCCTGGAGTTGCACCACTAGATTGAATGTCTAGTCCTTTAATACTAGGTTCTTCTTTTTGATTAAACAAAAATTTAGTTTCTTCACTATTCATAATAGACTTTAATTGCTCATCTAAGCCAACAATATCGCCTTTCTCATCAAATTTGACCAAACCTTTGTTTATGAACGGCATAACAGCTTTATTATTTTTAGCACCATTTTTTAACAAAGCTGTATTTACAGCATTATCAATTTTTAAATTTTCTAATTCTACTTTATGAGTATTTTCAAGTTCTTTCATCTTTATTTTAGTATTTTCAAGCTCTTCTTTTATTTTTTCTGGGTCCAGTTTTTGCAACTCTTTTATATTTTTATTAACTTCTGTTAATTCTTTATTTTTTAAATCTAAAGTCTTATTAGCAGTTTCTAAATCTTGATTTATTTTATTAATATCATCATTATATTTATTTAATATTTGATTAGATATTTGTTCATCAATATTTAGTTTTTTTAATAAATTTTGCAATTAAATTCCTCCATTCAAGTCTAATTTTAAACTATGTTCATTGTCAGAAAATGTATGAGTACATTTCTCTATTAAACAAGTTTTTGAGAAGTCCCCACTTGATAATGCTTTTATTAAAACATAGACATAGTTACCAGCCCTCAACTTTTCCAGCTTTAAAGTATCATCTACATTTTGAACCTCAATAGATAAACTTTCAGCAACTTTATTTTTAAGTTTTAAAATATCTTCAGCTAGTTTTTTTGCTTGTGCTTCGTTTAAATTATCTTCAATTCTCTCATAATATTGAAGCACTCCCCAGTTACCTATATTAGCATTATCTTTAGCTAGATAGATTTCTCTTTTACCAGTTTTTTCGTTGTCTTTGTAAAGTTTGATTTGGTTATAAACTTCTTTATCTATAGTGCTAGTATAGTTGAAATTAGTAATATTAGTATCACTAGTAAATAGATATGTTGTATACATATCAGCAACTTTTCTGAATGTAAGCTCCCCAACATCATCATAAAAAATATACAATTCTTTATTGTTGTATGAGGTCAAATCTATTGCTTTCATTATGGTATCGAGAAGCCTTTGATTATCTATATTTAAAGGTGGTAATATATAACCAGTATCTTGTACGCGACCTGTTATAAGCCCAAAATCACTTGCTATACTTTTAATAATATCACTAGCTGTCTTATCAACAAATGTATAACTTTGTTTATTTTGTAAATATCTTATTTGGTCATAACATTTAATACTTATAATTTGGTCTTTATTTCTAGTTTTTTCAAAAACAAACCCTTTGAAAATTTTATTGCCATTCACATTAAGTTGAACTGCATTACCTTCATCTATTGATATAGATAAATTATTTTGGGACACCAAATCTCTTGCAAATTTGAAATCTAATATACCAGCACTATTTTTTCTTTGAGTAGTAACTGTAATTTTTTCTACAACAAAAGGGGTTATATCAAATACACCCCTTTTGTTATTTACTAATAATTGAATTTTCATTGTAATTTTAGCACCTGTCCTATCTGTAATTTGTTAGGATTAGATATATTATTTAATTTAGCTATATTCCCCCACTTATCACCATTTCCTAATTGTTTTTGAGCGATAATCCATAATGTATCACCAGATTTAACTGTATAAGTTTTAGCTGGTTCTTTTGAGGGTCTTTCATATTCTTCTTTAGCTTGAATTTTACCATTTTTATTTGGCTTATTATTAGTAATTATTAGCTTTTTACCTTGTATTGTGTTGTATTCCTGTAGTTTAATGTCTACATAAAAATCGCCCTCTTCTCCAGCATTTTCATCTACATTGTATTCTTCTAAAGTTACAAGTAAATTACCTGAAAATAGTTCTGTACCATTTTCTTGAGGTCTTAATACAATAAACCTTAATGGCTTTTTATTAGCTTTAAACTCTCTTAATTTAGCTAAATAAACAATAGGTTCTTTCCAACTTTGCTTATCCTTAACCAATATATCATTTTTTGGTAATAATACTTTTAAATTGAACTCCCTTAAAGGTATAGATTTCATAATAGTCATAGGGGAACCACTAACTGTATCAACAGTTTTATTTAACGATTTAAGAGTTGTTTTAAAAGTTTCCAAAGTTAAAGGGAAGTAAATGATGCTTGATAAGTTATTGTCGTAGCTTAAACTAAATCTATATATTTTTAATCACCACCTTTCAAATACTTTTCATAATATTCTTTATATTTTATATTATTAGGAATAAAAATAGGCTTGCCATCTTTATCCCTAGCAAACCTTAAGCTATCTTCAAAATCTTCTGGAAAGTATGGAGCAGTTGAACATCTACAAAAAGGGTGAAATATCGGAGCATTTATGCCCTCTATTCTATCTTCATAGGCATATACTTCTTTATCTTTAGCACTACAAATCTTGCAAGTGTGCATATCTAAAGTAGCATCTATTTCATATTTTTTAACTTCTAAATCTTGTAATACTTTTGTTTTAGCCTTTTCAGCAAAATGACCAATTTCAGTATGTACTACTCTACGAACGTTATATTCTGCTGTAGCTGTTTTTTCTTTAGGCTTATAAATTTTATCAGCCATAGCTTTAGTAATTTGAGCTACAGATTTTCCTGTTACAAACCCTTTTCTTAATTCTGTTTCTAAAGCGTTTAATAATTTAGCTTTGTTCTTCCATATGTTATCGCTGAAATTAGCACCATCACTAGCCCAAGGATTTAAAAGTATAACATCTATCATTTCTTTGGTTGGTAAACTCCATTCTATTAATTTACCATTAGCTTTTGAAATTTCATAGACTGTTCTAGCCTGAGCCTCTGTGTAAACCTGTTGAAGTTCATTTTTAAGGCTTTGGTCTATGTTATGGTACAAATCTATTAACTCCATATTAAAAATACTTCTAAGCAATTCTAGCCTATTAAGTTGCACCCTGTTATAGATATAATCTAGTTCTTTTGTATATTCTCCAGTTATACCATTTTCTTTAGCTTTTTTAATAAAATCATAAACATCAGTTTTAATTTCTCTCAGCTGGTCTTGTGTTAGTATTTTTTTAGATTTTAAAGATGTAAGTTCGCCATCTTTAGCAAACTTTAAATACCAGTATGTAATTTTTTTATCAAGTTCTTTAATTAAATTTTTAAAAAGTTCAGCATATTCTTCAGATACTTTGTTCATTCTTTTTGCATTAAAGATTTGGTTATATAAAAATCTTTTTCGCCAATATTCTCTAGTTTTCATTTCAATTTGCACCTATAAAACATTTATTTTTAAAATTTGAGCATTGAAGCTAGGTTGTATTGTTATTTTTTTATAACCAACTTTTAAATTGGTTGTAGAAACATCTTTTTGAATATATTCTCCAACTTCTAAATAATCAATTTCAATATTATTAACTATACTATTTTGTTCCAAATAAAAAGAGAAAGTTATTTTTGATAAATCACCTTCTCTATCTTCTTTTATTTTATTAAAATCTATATTTTTTACATTAGATATTTCTATACCATTAATTGATATATTAGTTATATCTTCATTTTGAATTGTGTTTTCTTCAAAATTGTAACCATACCATTGTTCTTCATCATTAATCTTAAATAAGCATTTAACATTGTTACCATTGATAGTTATATTATTGAAACTTTCAACCATTCTCAAGTCAATAGGATTAGTTATAACTGTTATATTTGCTAATTTAAAACCATTAATATCAAGTTTTTTTATTTTATCATCTTTAAATACAATAGAAAAATTATCGAATTTATCTAGTGGGATAAATGTATCTACTCCATATGTTGTTTCTTTTGTCAATAATGATAAATCAAAACTTTTTTCAAAATCTAAAGAACCAATTTCATTAAACGTTTTAGTATTATTATTCCAAAACTCCTCATTAATTGAATAGTATTTATTACCCATTTTAATAAGACAATCTTGTTTTGCCCAACTATACTCACCCGCATATAATCCTATTTTTGTAATATCAATGTTAGGGTCAGTAATATTAAAATTTTCGTCCAATTGAATTTCTTCTGTATCTAAAAAAATATTATTCTCATTCAAATTTAATTTTTCAAAACTAGAATAATATCCTAAAGTTATATATCCATATGTACCAGTTATCGCTGAATATTTACTGTCATAATTTCTAAAAAAACCTGTACTTTTTTTTGGTTTCACGCAATTTTTTAAAATTAAATTTTCATAACTCCCCAAAAATGAATATTCATTATTTGGAATATTTAAAAATAAAATATTTTCAAAAGATAGACCAGTCTTTGATAATAATATGTTTGGTGTAGTAGATTGATTCCTACTATTATTCCAAATAAATCTTTTGAAAGTAACATTAAATTTTTCTGTCCCGTAAGAAGAATTTTCAAAACTAATTTGATTAAATACTGTAGTTGTGATTCCATTACCAATAACTGTGATTGACTTATCGGCGATTCCATCAAATATTAATTTATTATTTAAATCATATTCCCCATTGCTTAAATAAACAGTTATATCATCTTCGTAAGCTCTAGCTATAATATCACTTAAATATTTTTCTCTTTCATTTTCAATAGCTTCATCTAAAGTTTCTATATCAGAATTTAACAAAAATAAAGCTTGTTCTTCATCTTCTAACTTTAACTTTTTAATGTTTCTAGTATGAATTTGAGTTATACAATAATCAAGTGTTTTAAATGGTTTCGCCAAAGTTCCAGCAGTAACTTCATCTACACCATTTATTGCATTTACATAGTAATAAATCATTTATACACCACCTTTCAAATGTAGAATTTTATGAAAATCACCTCTAGTAATAATTTCACTTTCACTATTACTAACATTTAAAGTGTATTTATCTTGTATTTTAATACCATTATTACTTATCAAATTTTCAGTATTTATTTTAAAATCTGTAACAGTTAATTTACTTTGTTTACTACTTTCAATAGCAAAAACACTAGGTATAACTTTATGATTAATAGGTAAACCCTCATCTTCAATAGTATATAAAGTACCACTTTTTACATCTTTTAAAATATATTGTTTAATATTAGTATTACCTTCATCACTGCCACCAGTAGATAATTTAGCTTCTAATTCACCTTTTGTGTTAAGCCCTATTGTCTTATTATCAAATTTTATACTAATAGTAGTATCATTTATATTAATACCATTACCTGCCACAATATTAGGTTTTGTTACATTTTGTAATTTAGAATTTATTTCATTGATAGCACCTGTTATATTTTTATTTGTAGTATTAAGTAAATTGTCTGTTTTATCTTGCTTATTTTGTTCTATTTGATTAAAGTGTTGTATATTTGCTTTTGATTCTAAAAGTCTGTCTGTCTCTTGTTTATTGTAATAGTTTTCAAGATTAGTATCAATATTTATTTCATCTATTTTTTGGTCAATTTCCTGTTTATTGTATACATCTTGAATATTTACTTTATCATTTAATAAATTATCTGTTTCTAATTTATTGTAGTAATTAGATAAATCTACATTACCACTACCAATTCCACTTTTAAGTTCATTAATAGCACCTACAATAGTTTTATTATTTGTTTCTAACATTTCATCATTTTTTAATTGAAAAGTATTTTTTTCCTCATCAAAACTACTTTTATCTAATTTGTTTTCTAATTCTTTTTTAGAAGCAAACTGTTCAAGCTCTGTTTTATCTGCTTTTAAGTTTAATTTTTCTAATATTTCAAGTTTGTCGAAATAATTATCTAATTCTTCTTCAAGTTTTGTTTTTGTAATAAACTGCGTTAAATCTAATCCCTCAAATTCTTCAATTTTTTCTGCAAGTTCATTCATTCTTTGCTCCCAATATTCAAGATATGATAAATTAGTTTCAACTATTTCATTATCAATATTTAAGCTTTCAAGAACTTTAATAATAAACACGCTAGATAAATAAACTTTTTCATTGTTTTTGATAACTATTTGTGTTCTTTTTTCGCCTGAAGTTAATGTTATACTCTCTTTAACCAACCAAGTAATAATAATTTTTTCTTCATCTTCTTCAATTGTTATATTATTATTTTTTATGTTATCTAATTTATCTATTTCATATATAATTTGAACTAGACTTCCTTGTAAGTTAAAATCTTTAGGTTTTTCAAATTCAAAACTTAAAATATCATTATTAGTGCTAAATTGTTGTAATGTTAATATTGATAGCTCTATACCATTTTTTAATGTTTTCATATTACAATACCTCCTTAATGATTCACATATCTATCAACATCAACAAGTTGTGTTTCTTCATTTTTAAGTCTTTTCAATTCTTCTTCCACATCTTTTACATAAGGGTGTTTACTCAGGATAGTTTCTTTAGACAACATTTCATAACTAATTGCTAAATCATTTATAATTTCACTCGCGTTTAAAAGTTGGTCTTTATTAAAGATAACATTAACTTTTTCATTGCTGAAATCTTTATCATCTATAATTCTAAAAAATATAGCCAAAAAATCAAATAAAATTTCTAATGAACATTGAAATTCAATTTCTAGTCCATTAGATGCTAAATCTATGTCTGAATACATACTTCTAATATTTAATTGATTAGGGTTATTAGCTAATCTTTCATCTTTAACATCAAAAGCATTAGCATTTTCTATAATAGATTTTTTTAGCATATTTATAATGGTTGTATAATTTTCACCATTTACCTCGATATTAAGTATATCAAGTCCAGCATTACTCAAATTATCACCATCTATTTTTAAAATACCATAAGTAGCTAAGTTATGTCGGAACTCACCTAAATCAGTCCCACCATAGCCTTTTAACACTAAATAGCTTAATCTAGGGTCTTCTTCCATAACGTTGACAAAATTTGATTTGAGCAGATTTAGACTATCTTGTAGGCTTTTAACTTTGTTCAACAAAGGCTGTTCTTTTGAGCCACTTTTAAATGGGATAACTGGGACTGTTAGGAATGAAACATTTTTTTCATTATCTTCTAAACTTATATACTTTTGACTCTTTTCTAAGGTTAAGTTAGTATCATAAATATAGTAATCAATTTTATCTTTATAATACACTTCAACTTTAGTAACTATATCTTTAGAATTTTTATTATATTGTTCTATATAATATACTCTAACAACCATATCAAGTTCCGTTTGTTCTTCATCAGACCAAAATGGTAATATTTCATATGGAGCAAAATTTTTAAACTTTATGGTATCATTTTCTATATACACATATAACCAACCAATTCCATAATTTATAGCATTTTCTCCTAATTTTCTAAACATTCTACTAAATCTTTTGTCAAATAAACTTTTTATTTTTTCTTCAAATTCTTTATTTGTAGCTTCAATAGTCATTTCTCTGGCAAATAAATAATTTGTTTTTTGCTCAACTGCTTTAGCGTACTGATTCTGAACCTCCCACGACTAAAGTCGCGGGGTTCCTGCTTCATAGAATTTTGCATATTTTAAATATGTCTTACTAATTCTCCACAGGCTATCCCCGTAGTTCCTACGGTTCTTACATATATTATTTATATTAGTTTTAAACCTTCTTTTAATATATTTATACTTGCATTTATATCTCTATTGTGATGTGTATTGCAACAAGGACAAATCCATTCCCTTATATTTAGGTTTTTTACTTCCTTATTTTTATAACCACATTCACTACATAATTGAGAACTTGCAAAAAATTTATCTACCTTTATAACTTTTCTTCCATACCATTTAGATTTATATTCTAACATTCTTATAAATTCTGCCCATGATACATCTGCAATAGCTTTAGCTAATTTATGATTTCTAATCATATTTTTAACTTGTAAACTTTCTAGGCAAATTATATCATTTTCTTTAATTAATTTAGTAGATAATTTTTGTAAAAAATCTTTTCTTTGATTAGCTATATATTCTTGAAGTCTTGCTACTTTTAATCTTGCTTTATTTCTGTTTGAACTACCAATTGTTTTTCTTGATAGTTTTTTCTGTAACTTAGCAAGTTTATTTAATGATTTACTTAAATATTTAGGATTTTTTATAAATTCTCCATTACTTGATATACAAAATTCTTTTATACCTAAATCTAATCCTATAAAACTATTCGTATTTTCTAATGCTTTAATATCTATATCTGTACAACATAAAGATACATAATATTTCCCACTAGATTCTTTTGATATTGTAGCATTAAGTATTCTACCTTTAGGTATTTGTTTATCTCTTATTTTAACCATACCTAATTTAGGCAGTTTAATGTATTTACCACAATATTCTATATTTCCATTTGTAAAATTAGTTCTATATGAAAATCTATTAGTTTTCTTAGACTTAAATTTAGGAAATCCTCCCTTTTCTTTAAAGAATTTTTTATATGCGTTTTCTAAATCTTTTAAGGCATTTTGTAGTGCAAATTTATCTGGTTCTTTAAGCCATTCTAGTTCTTTTTTTAAATTAGTTAAATCAGAACTACATTGCTTATAAGTAAATGTTTCTTTATTTTGTTTATAAGTTTCTACTTTTTTAACAAGATATTTATTATATATAAATCTACAACATCCAAATGTTTTATTAATTAATTCTTCTTGTTTTTTATTTGGATATATTCTAAACTTATAAGCTTTTTCCACTACTATCACCTCATTTTACTTGATTTTAAATATATTTCTATATTAACATATATAATTTATTTTTATCAAGTATTATAAAAGTCTTTATAAGTTTTTTAAATAATATATGTAAGAACCATAAGTTCTTAACTTTTGTCGTTTAAGGTTTCGTTCACATAAGTTCGCTACTTCTTATGCAGTTCTCTTATGAACTTCTTATACTTTCATATAAGCACAGACTATATCTTATCCTTCGGCTTTATCCGTTAAGGTCTACCCACTTCCACTACCTATCGCTTGTAGTGTACTTCCCTCAAGAGGAATAGTCGTTGAAGGTTCTCCTGTTCGGAGTTTCCCTGCTGATTGCCCATTATATAAACACTTAGGATTTAACCTTATGTCATCTAACTAATTTTTTCTACTTTCGTAACATTCACACTTAAGTTTATTTCAACTTTATGTTTTAGTTTAGCTAGCTTTAGGGGTTTCCAGCAATTCGAGTAGTATTGGATAGGATTTATCCTATCTCTACATACAAGTTTCCCTGTACGCTGACTATTTTTAGCTACTTACTCACGACTTTAGTCGTGAGTAAGTAGCTATTTTTAATCAACTATTTTATTATTGGGTAAATGTCTTGCTTCTTCTTCACATTCATTTTGACCGATTATAGTTCGTTTTCTTTTCAAAATATCGTGATTACCTATTAAATAGTTATAAGCATTTATCATATCTTTTCTTTCTTTAGAATTTAAAAAAGCATCTATTTCACTTTTAAGAAATTGCAAATCAGTAATACCAGCATTATCATTTATTATTTTATTTGCTATATCTGTTTGTACATTATAAAAATTATACATTTCACACCTCCTTTTATAAAAAAATCAAAAAGTTAGTAAAAAATATAGTAATATTACTATTAATTATTAAATTTTGCTTTAATATTCAATATTTTTAAAGAAATTATGTAATTATAATTTATAATTAAAACTAATTTTAGCCTTAAAAAAAGCTAAACGTTGGTTTAAGTGTGAAGTGTTCTAAAGCATATCTCATAGCATCTAAAAGATGGTTATATTCATCTATAGGCTTGTTTAAGCTCTTACCTGTCTTGCTATCCTTATCCCAAGTATAGTTATTTATTTCTTTTATGAAATTATTACATTTAGGATTGATAATAATTTCAAAACCTTGTATGTACTGTATACCAAAGTTTACACTATCTTTACCTTTTTTAGCACTTTGTACTCTTTGAAGACCCAATGTTTTTAGTTCATAAATACTTTTAGGCTCAGCTGAATCAGCTGTTATTTTTTCTTTACCGTAACCCATATTCTTTATTTTTTCTGCTATATCAAAATTAGTTAAAGTTTTTTCATAAAGTTCATCAAAAACATATATTTTTTTATTATTTATATCTATAGCTCCACAAAATAAAGCAGTAGGGTCATTAGTATAGCCAAAATCAAGACCAAATACAGTTTCAATACCATTTTGTTTTAAAAGTTCCACAACATTAAAATCTTTAATTATAAAATTATCATATACAAGACCATCTGTAATCCCCCAATTTCCAAGACCAGCAACTTGATACCTTTTAGGATTATTCTTTTTCATATCTTCAAACATTTTAAAGTCTGCTTCGTCCAACCACTCATTAATCATATAATTAGTAGTAATGGCTAATATATCATCATTATTTTTATCAAAAAATCTTTTTTTAATCCAATGATGTTCGTTCCACGGATTAAATGTTAATGTGATTTGCTTAAATAAACCATTAGGAACATTCCCTCTAATACTTTCTTGTAAAATATCAAAATCTTCTTCAGCTCCTATTTCGTAAGCCTCTTCTATCCATAACCAACATAAAACCCCTTTTTCAACCGTTATAGAAGTTATTTTTAAAGGGTCATCAAGACCTCTAAAATATATCTTCTGACCTGTTGGCTTATAAGTAATTTCAAGGGGGGAAATTTTACATTCAAAAAGATGTGATACTTTTAATCTATCAATAGCCCACCTAAGCTCAGCAAAACAACTATCCTTTAATGTTCTGTATGTTTTTCTAACGACTAATAAATTAGCATCTGGATATTGTATCAATCTTGTTATAAAGTTTAAAGCTGTTGTTTTAGACTTTTTACTAGCTCTAGAACCTTTACAAACACGATAACGCCCTTTAAAATGCCAATAATCCTTATAGCCTTTACCAACTATATCTGGTAAGTATATATTAATTGTATTATTCAAGATTATCACTTCCTTGCAAGACTACTGCCTTGACTTCTCCACTATGTTCCAATTTATCATTAAATAAACCATATCGTTTACCTAAAAGTTCAGCTGCTTTTAATCTATCTTTAGGACTTATCTCTTTCTTTATTTTTCTAGCTTTAGATATACCATTACCTTGTCCCTCAATAACAATAGTTTCTTCCATTTGTTCACCTCTTAAAACTCTTGTTAAATGTTCCATAACTTCTTTTGCATTTGCTATTTTTTCATCTTGAATTTTTTTTAGATATTCATTTATTGCTTTTTTAATTTCAGGTTTTTTCAAATTTTCTTGCCCTATACTGTAAGCTGTTTTTTTACTATAACCAGCTTTTTTAGCAGCTTCTGTTGCGTTTAAACATATAACATATTCTTCGATAAATTTTTTTTGTTTTTCATTTAAACCAGCTATATTACCACCCTCTTTCATTCAACTATTTCATCAGAACCATTAATAACTACTGGATTTTCAAAGGTAATTTTTGTATCATCTTTTTGACCCAAATATTGCTTGCCCAACCATATTGCCATAGTTGCATTTATTTCTGCTATCCTGAATTGGTTTCGTCTTAGAGATATTTTCCCTTTTTGACGTTTTTGTGCAAAAACAAGGGAAAAATTTTTCTTATAAGTACGTTTACACCAAGCATTAAGAGTTTTTTCTGAAATTTCAAAAAATGAACAGATTTCTTCTCTAGTACATTGTAAAGCACACAATTTTTCAAACTCTTTTTGACTAATTTCTTTTTTTGGTCGTGCCATTTAATCACCCCTTTTAGATATTTTTATATTTCTTTTTCCCACATTTTATTTCCACCTAAATGAGTTTTTAACCAACCATTTTTTGCTAATTTTTCATCTGTTGATTCTGGATACAAATTTATTAATCTTGTTATTTTATTATTATTTAATATTACAAAAGGTTGCCCACCATCTATCCTTTTCATTTTAAAACCAAGTTTTTCATAAACATTTCCAGAATTTATTGTTGCGTTTGAATAACTGAAAACTTTTTTAACACTCATTTCTTTAAGTGTTTTTTCACAAGCTGACTGAAGCTTACTAGCACCACCATGTATTTGAGTTCCTTTACTTATTGCTAATCTAACTAACTCATAATTTTTATTTTTTCCCCTTACTGCACCATTTGCAATATCATATAACATAACTGCAACAACTTCATTTTTATATACTAAACAAAAACAAATTGAAGTTTCTCTTATTGATGGAGCAGTCTGTCTATGATTTCTTATAAAAAAATCTAAAGCAAACTCTTTTGGGCAAGGTAAAACCTCACATTTCGATGCCCTTATCTTTCTATATATTTCATTTCTAGTCTTATAAGAACACTGTGCTGCTGTTTCTTTTATAGCATCTAAAGGAGATATTAAAAAAGTTTGGTCATCTTTTTTATTGTCTAATATCCATTTTTTTATATTCTTATACTCAAAATTTGATATCGTTTGAAATTTGTTTTTTTCAATAAATTCTGCTGGATTTATTTTTTTAAAACAGAATTTTGGCACACCAGATAAATCTGATATTTCTTTTATTCTTTCTTCTAATAATTTATCAAAATATTCAAAAACTTCTGCAACTCTTTTTGTTATATCATATTTCATCTAAAACACCTTTTATTTTTTTAGTTATTTCTATAGCCCCAACATCTTTAATTTTTTGTATAAGTTTTTCAGCAGTTGTTTCTTCTAGTTGTAATTCTGTAAAACACTCGCTTTGCATTCCAAATGCTGATATACAAAAAATATATATTTTACTATAAGGCAATTCTTTAACTTCAGTTCCTTCTTCATCTTCATGTATCAAGTTTTCTTCAAAACTTGCTTCTATGCCCCAATCTAAATCTAAATCATTAAAATCAAGTTCATCTAATTCCTTTGCCAGAATTTCAAAATCCCACTCAGCAATTTCTGCTGTTTTGTTATCAAGTAGCCTATATTTTTTCTTCTGTTCATCAGTTAAACCTGTTTTAACAACACATTCAACTTCCTGATAACCAAGCTGTTTAAGTGCTTTCCAACGAGTATGTCCAGCTAAAATAACATTATTTTCATCTACAACAATAGGTGCAACATACTCACACTGTTGAATAGATTTAACTACTGTATCTACAGCAATATCATTTTTCCTTGCATTATTTTCATAAGGCTTAATTTTACTAATAGGTATCTTTTTTAAATCCATACTAATCCCCCTTATTTTTTTGCATAAAAAAAGCTAGATTTATTCTAGCTTTAAAATTTAATATAAGGATATGGTGGGACTCAAACCCACTTATTAATATTTTTAATGTTTTATCACGATAAACTACATATCCTATTTTTGATTACCTTTTTACTGCGTATTATAATAATATCATATTATCTTTATAGATTCAACTCTCCACAGTGCGATTTACTACCCCTTTTTTTCAAACATTTTAAAATACACTTAGAATGATATTTATATATAGTTTTAACTCGGTAATTCTCAATATATGCTATTTCTTCAAAACTTAAAAAATCTATGTATTTAAACTTTAAAATTCTTTTTTCAATTTCTTTTAGATTAGCACTTTCTATAAACTTATTGACTGAATTTATATCATCTATAAAAGTACTTTTAAGAACTTCTATCTGTTCTTCAAGAGAAATAATTTCTATAACGTTGTGTTCAACTTTATTAGATATATTGTTAGATTTAATACCATATCCAATAGCAGATGCTATATTTATATCCCCTCTTTTTAATTCAAGCTCTCTTTGCTTTTTATCCAAATTCTTTTTAATTTTTAAGGGCCCTTTTAAAAATTTTTCTAGTTCTTCCTTGCTGTTAAATTTCATATTACACCTCTTTTTCTTCTGAAAACTCAAGATAACTCTTGCAAATCTTATCATAATCACTTTCAATTTGTTCATCTAGCTTTTTATTCATTACCTTAATTTTGTTTAATAACCTTGCATTTTTAAAAATTAATATCAAGTTAATAACTATTAATATATTTAATATTATTTCTCTCATATTACCCCTACCTTTCAACTATAATTTCAAAATAATTAGGTAATATTGCGTTAAATGATGTCATTTTTACGTTTGTTCTTATATAATCCCAATTAAGTAACATCATATAATTTTGAAAGAAATTACCATATTCTTCTTCTGAATAATCCCTAATCAATTTATAAGTTTCATTTTTAAAATCAAAAACAAACTCAACTCTTGTTATATTAAGTACTTCACAAAATTTACCGAATATTTCAAGTTTTTTTGTTGTTTTCCATTCTTCATCTAATATCTTAATAATATCTTTATATTTTTGTTTTTCTTTTTCATCTTCTAAATTAATTATTATCATATTATCCCTCCATATCCCACCTATGACCCTCATCTACACCCCTTTTAATGTTTTAATGTAATTTTATATATCAAATGTAAAAGGGGTGTTGTAGGGCTTGTTAAGGTGGTTAAATTATAATACAAACTTCGTTTCTGTTACTACAAATTCTTTTTGAAACCATTCTGTAAAATCAAGATTAGTATTACCTTGTAATTTTTCAACTTCATATTTTTTATATGCTCTATAAATAGTTATCTTTTTATCATCTAAAGACATTTCTTTAATTTCCATTTCTTACATCTCCTTTATTTTATAATATAGCTTATATCCCTTTTATTTACCTTTATAAGACACTTTAATTCTATTTTAATAAAATAATACTAAATATTTTTAAAACATCTTATAAAGGCTATTAGATAGGTTAAATTGCGTTTAAACTTTTTAATCTATAATTCTTATTCATATCTTTAGATATTCCTATTGCATATTTACCACATTTTTCAAAAATACGACTAGCAATAGCTTCATCATATGAAAATATTTCTTTTATTGTTTTTTCTGAAGAAATTATACAAGTTTTGTTGCTTAAATACCTTTCATTGATTATATCAAATAATATGTCAAGGTCAGCCCTTGACGGTTCTATCTTATAAAGGTCATCAATGAACAAAATGTCTATCTCAAACAACCTTTGCATATTTTCTCTATATTTTTCTTTTTTATCTTCATCATTGCTAAATTTTATTTGTTTAAGTTCTGTCATTTTTTTATTAAACAAAATATAGTCAAAACTTAAACCATAATCAAAACTTAATTCTTGTGTTATACCAGTACAAATATGTGTCTTACCAGACCCAACTTGTCCACCGATATAATACCAATTATCTTTAAAGTTGTTTATAAAACTTACTGCACTTGATAATATACTTTTCTGCCATTGCTCAGTAGCAATGTATGTATCTAATTTATATTTATCTGCTTTATTAGCTAAAGCTGTTCTAGCTAGTCTTCTTTTGCTGTCATTTATTTTTTTACAGCTACAATCTCTAACAAAACTTCTACCTTGTTCATCTTTACAAAATATAACTTCTGTATCTTTGCAAATTTCACATTTAAAACTCTTTGAGTTTTCCGTTGAAGAAGTCTTCTGTAGCTTCTGTAGTTCCATTATTTTGCTTATTAGTTCTGTCATTATTACCAACTCCTTTTCTTATATTTTTATCTGCTATAAATTGTTCTTTTGTTTTAATACCCCTATCAAGACATCTATTAAGTATACTAGCAATATATTTATAATTTCTAACATTACTTAACACTGCCTCATTAATAGCCTCTATAATTAAATCTTCTTCTAGTCCATCATCTAGGTAACTTGATAATTTTTCTAATTCTAATCTACTACAAGTAGGGTTAATTTTAATCATATATTCTTTTATGAAATTAGGTTGGTTGTGGTGG
>ERZ1643251.805-NODE-805-length-40433-cov-5.942221_pt1 | contig 40433 bp, 35 predicted proteins | sample MGYA00579261_ERZ1643251 | MGnify/ENA primary metagenome ERZ1643251 (study PRJEB29033, sample SAMEA4952267) | chicken gut metagenome | biome: Broiler Chicken; feature: Gastrointestinal Tract; material: Caecum | place: Ireland | collected 2018 | study: Broiler... | reverse complement strand
TCTATCCTACTGAGCTACAGGAACTTATCTATATTATAACGGTTTTATGCAACCGTTACAACCAAATTATTCAGTTTTGGACTTGAACGGGCTGCCACTTAGGAGGCGATCGCTCTATCCAACTGAGCTATGAGGACATTTATGAAAAACCTGCTAATAGCGGGCAATTCATCTTATGAAATTGTACTTTCTATATCACATTCTGTCAATTACCTTTTTAAAATTTATTTTTGCATATTCCTGAAGCATTTATCATGTACCTTCCGGAAAATTAATTTTACCCTGGAGCCATATAATTCCTTTGAAACGACGGCCCACTTGTGGTTCACCAAACAAGTCTATTATATTAATACACACATCAAATGTCAATTCATTACAGCAAATTTGCAAAATATAAATTTTTTCTCCGGTTACATGATTTGTGACAATCTGCATTGAAACAATTTCCCCCAGCACAGAATACTGATCACATTCTACGCCATAAGGCATAAAATAAGTATCTACCAGACTGAATATATCCTCTTTCTGTATCTTTCGGGATATGGTCGTGTACATATCCATATCCTCAAGAGTCAAAGTCTCAATAGCATCCTCGTCTCCTCTTCTCGCGGCAGCCAGTAAATTATTACGGTTGGCTGAATTTTTCTGTACCCTGAGCTTCTGCTCTTCATCCTTCTGAATAGGCATCATGATACTTCCGCTGACTGAAAGCCCCGATAATGTCAGAGTAGTTCCCCTCACAGGAAGCATTCCTCCAGCCTGAGCCTTGACATAAGGTATCATATTTCTCAAATAAAATATCAGAGAAATGCCTACCTTTACATCATCACAAACGCCAGCATAAGAAATCTTTGCCGCGTGACGTTCCACAGAGACATCTTCGTGTGTAGTAATACCGGTACCTTCCAGATAAGGATAATAATATTCGTAAATAAATTTATCCTCCTCATCAAACTCACCGCATACCGCTATTCCCATTCTTCCGGCATAATGTTTGCAAAATTCACCTAGCATAATCCCTTCTTGGTTTATGGTATATGCACGTTGATCGGAATTCATAATAACATCCGTCAACAGATTTTTTAGCTTTTTACGGTCAGAATATTCACTGAATCCGATAGCACGCATATATTTATGCAAAACCTCACCTTCTTTCTCATCTTATGTTATAAGATTTACTTTTTGGCAGGCAAAATCTTTTCTTTTCCTCCCATATAAGGACGAAGAGCAGTCGGAATACGAATACTGCCATCTGAATTTATATTATTCTCCAAAAAGGCTATGAGCCCTCTGGGAGAAGCCAGCACCGTATTATTTAAAGTATGCACAAAATATGTCCCCTTTTCCCCTTTTGTACGAATTCCTAAACGCCTTGCCTGGGCATCCCCCAAGGTGGAACATGATCCTACTTCAAAATATTTTTTTTGCCTTGGACTCCATGCTTCCACATCGCAAGATTTTACCTTAAGATCCGCAAGATCTCCGCTACAGCACTCCAGAGTACGTACCGGTATATCCAGACTTCTGAAAAATTCTACTGTGTAGAACCACATTTTATTATACCATTCCATAGATTCTTCCGGACGGCACAGTACAACCATTTCCTGTTTTTCAAATTGATGTACTCTGTACACCCCTCTCTCCTCAATGCCATGAGATCCTACTTCCTTTCTAAAGCAAGGGGAATAGGAGGTCATTGTAATAGGAAGATTTTCCTCCTTTACAATTTGTCCTTTGAATTTACCGATCATAGAATGTTCCGAAGTTCCTATTAGATAGAGATCTTCTCCCTCTATCTTGTACATCATGGCATCCATCTCTGCGAAACTCATAACACCGTTTACTACACCGCTGCGGATCATAAAGGGAGGAATGCAATAGATAAATCCTCTGTCAATCATAAAATCTCTCGCATAACTGATCATCGCAGAATGGATTCTTGCAGCGTCTCCCATAAGATAATAAAAACCGTTGCCGCTTGTTCTTCCAGCGCTTTCCTTATCGAGACCATTTATGCTGTCTAAAATATCCGCGTGATATGGAATTTCAAAATCAGGCATTACAGGTTCCCCAAATTTCTCTATCTCCACATTTTCACTGTCATCTTTCCCAATGGGAACAGATTCATCAATAATGTTTGGTATAACCATCATGATATTGGTTATCTTTTCCTGAAGCTCCCCTTCTTGTGCTTCAAGCTCTGCAAGTCTCTTTGCACCGGCTGTAACCTGCGCCTTTTTTTCCTCTGCCTCCTGTTTTTTTCCCTGAGCCATTAACATACCAATTTCTTTGGATATTTTATTTCGGGAAGCACGAAGATCATCTGCCTCCTGTTTTGTTTTTCTGCTCTCTGAATCCAGAGCAATTACCTGATCTACCAGGGGCAGCTTGGAATCCTGAAATTTTTTTCTAATATTTTCTTTTACCAATTCAGGATTTTCTCTCAAAAACTTCATGTCTATCATAATTTCCTCGTACCTCCCTGACCGCTTAAGCGGATGCTATTTTAATTAATCCAATACTTTTTCTATATAAATGCTATGTATCTCCATCAAATTTTTAATAACGGTTTCTTTTACATCATTACCGTTCTTATCTTTTATAATCCTGATAACTGGTCTTTCATTAAAATTTTTATTCTGTGACAATACCACTCCTAATTCACCTTCATTAGTGAGAACGTGTGTTCCTATTGGATAAACAGCGGTAAAGCTTAAAAACACATCTACGACCTTATCATCAAATAAAATATTCTTGAAATTCTTTAAATATTCCACCGCCTCATATACCTTGGCACGCTGACAGGCAATGCCGCATATCATCTCATCAAAGGCATCACACACATTTACTATCCTACATTCAAAGGGTATATCTCCTGTTCTCAGAGGAAACCCTGATCCATTCAATCTTTCATGATGATAAAGAATAATATTTTTACTGATTTTAGAAATCCATTTTTCCTTTTTCAAAGCACTGAAACCATAAACTGGATGCTTTTTATATTCGGCAGCTTCCTGCTTACTCATATCTTTCAGAGCTCTTCCAACAAAATTAACTGTGGTATATCTTAACCCAATATCATGAAGAAGACATCCAACCCCTATATCATGTATTATATTTTTATCTACATTCAGTTTCATAGCCGTTAAAATTGCCAGAGAGCAAGTGGATATGGAGTGCTCATAAATATCGGAGCTTCTTTCTCTGATATCAAATACTTTTTCTACAATTTTCTCTTCCTCCAGCATGGTATAAATAATATTATCTGCAGTATTGCTCAATTCCTCCAATTCCTGATTATTCTGGTAAGTATGTCTTTCCAGAATATCTTTAACCTTCAGTCTTACATTATCCTTTAACTCAGATTTTAGAATCAGAATTTCACTTTGTTTTAATTCTTCCTCCTTAATATATACATTAAAAATGCCAAGCTCAATAATCTTTTCAATGTATTCCTTTTTCAGTGTTGCCCCCTCCGGCAGGACAAGCTGATAATCCCAGGTCATAATAGGCTTTGCCAATACTTCATCGCCCTTCAGCTCGTCTATTCTGATCAGTTTCATTGTTACCTCCCCATTGCAATTAATAATGCCTCTTCCTCTTCTTTTCCTAAGGAAATAGAACATTCTCCTCCTTTAATTTCCTTAGTATAAGAGTAACACCCTTCCGTACTATGTACTGAATTTATAATAAAACCATTATTATTCTCATCCAGCAATGCTAAACAAAAACTTAGCTGGCCCCCCATCTGATTAAAAGCATCATATTTTACCAGACCAAATTTTTGAAATGCTGATTGCATCCTTCTGTACAAAGTACGAATATCCTTTTTATTATTGTCCGCACTTTCTTTTAAGGCTTTGTTATCCTCAAACAATGCCGAAATACTATTTTCCAAACTGGATCCATCTTTTCCAGTCATAAATTGATCCAGCCTTTTTTTCATCCTTTTTATCTTTTTGAAAGATATAATCAGCAAAATAAAAAGAATAAAAAATAATAAGATGAGAACGGCATTTACTATAAGCAGATAACCTAAATCAAATCCTTCAAAACCTATCTGATTTAAAAAATTGCTGTAATTTGCACTCATATTTCTCCTTTTGTATTCTGACTGTTTTTCATCCCTTAACTATTTCCGATCATTTCCAAAAGTCTGTCAAGATCCTCGTGGCTGTAGAATTCTATCTCTATCTTTCCGGATCCCTCTCCTTTTGGGGAAACAGTAACTTTTGTACTTAACTTCTGTTTTAATTTTTCTTCTATATCCAAATAAATTGCTTGAAGAGTTTTATTTTCTGCTTTTTTAGTTTTCACTGGTTTATGAAGATTTTTTACCAGCTTTTCCACATCACGGACACTCAACTTTTCGTCAAATATTTTCTGAGCCAGACTATATTGTTCTTCTGGATCCTCTACTGCCAGCAATGTCCTGGCATGACCTGTGCTGATCATTTCGTCTATCACCATCTGCTGTACTTCATCAGACAGCTTAAGGAGGCGAATAGAATTTGTTACCGCCGCCCGACTTTTTGAAACTCTTTCTGCAACCTCATCTTGCTTTAAATGAAATTCTGTTAAGAGACGTTTGTATGCCTGAGCTTCCTCAATGGGATTCAGATCCTCTCTCTGAATATTTTCTATTAGGGAGATTTCAACAATTTCCTGATCTGAATAATTGCGTATTATCACGGGAATTTCTTTTAATCCTGCAATTTTTGCAGCTCGCCATCTGCGTTCTCCAGCGATAATTTCAAAATAATCTTTTCGATCCTGAACTAAAATAGGCTGTAAGAGACCAAATTGTTTGATAGAATCTGCTAATTCCTGAAGCGCATCCTCATCAAAATTTTTTCTTGGCTGATCTCTGTTAGGTTCCACTCTTGTTATTTTTACAATCGTTTCATTACCTTTATTTCCTTCAATGCCTTCCTTTGTTTCTTTTTTGATCTTTGCTTCTCCAACCGCATTCGGTATTAAAGAATCCAGCCCTTTTCCCAATCCTCTTGCCGCCATACCACTTTCCTTTCCTAGCTTATCTGTTCCTCATCACTTCTTCCGCCAACTGAAGATATGCTTCCGCACCTGCAGATTTGGAATCATACATATTTATAGGCAATCCATAGCTTGGAGCTTCCGCCAACCTGATATTTCTCGGAATTAAAGTTTGATATACTCTCTGGTTTAAATTTTTTTTCACATTTTCTACTACTTGCATTGATAAATTAGTTCTGGAATCATACATTGTAAAAACGACGCCCTCCATTTCCAAATGAGGGTTAAGGCGTTCTTTTACTAAATTGATTGTATGAATTAACTGGCTTAATCCCTCCAGCGCATAATACTCACACTGAATCGGTACCAACACACTATCCGCAGTAGTCATAGCATTAATCGTAAGCATATTAAGAGAAGGAGGACAATCTATAATAATATAATCATACTCATCCTTTATGTAATCCACTTCGTTGGATAGGATGTATTCCTTCTTTTCTACTCCGATTAACTCTATTTCAGCAGCAGCAAGATTAACATTGGAAGGAACTACTGAAACTCCCGGAATTACATCCTTTATTACACAATCTGAAATAGAACATTCTCCCAGGATTAACTCATAAATTGTATTTTCCAGATTATTTTTATCGACGCCGAAGCCGCTCGTTGTATTTCCCTGAGGATCCGTATCAATTACCAATACTTTTTTTCCTTTTACTGCAAGAGAAGCGGATAAATTTATTGAGGTAGTTGTCTTCCCAACTCCCCCTTTTTGGTTTGCTATTGCTATAATTCTTCCCATTTGTTTCGCCTTTCTATATTTCGCTTTTCAATTATATCACTTATAAAGAAAGATATCTACATGAAAATATTGTTTTTCATGAATCTTTCAATATGTGTTTATTAAAGATCACTGAACTGTATATAATCAAATATTTTACATCCATCGAAAAATTTGTTTTATCCAAAAAAATTATTTATAATTTATTTTTGCTGATAATGTTTCACATTTACAGATAAATGTTTCACACTATTATTTACAATATATTGGGCTTCAATGTTTCACGTGAAACATTATCTTGTGCCTTTAAATAAAAAGAAAGGGAATGTTTCACGTGAAACATTCCCTTTCTTTCTTAAAATAATTTAATTAAATCATTTTTAATAGCAAAAACTGCTGCCTGAGTTCTATCTGACACATCAATTTTCTTAAATATATTAGATATATGATTTTTTACAGTTCTCTCGCTAATATGAAGTTCATTTGCAATTTCTTTATTAAACATACCATTTGCAACCTGAATTAAAACTTCCATCTCTCTTTTTGTAAGAGAATCAATCTTTTCCCTATCAGCATCTCTTGTAATCAGGCGATTATTCAAGGCAGGAATTAAATTAGGCTGAATATAATTCTCACCGTTCATTAATATGTGTATGGCTTTTTTTAATTCAGATGATTCTGAATCCTTTAAAATATAACCATCCACACCTATATCTATTGCTCTTAACAAATATTCTATTTCATTATGCACCGTAAGAATTAAAACCTTAACGTCCATCTTTTTTTTCTTAATTTCTTCCAAAACTTCTATACCATTTTTCTTCGGCATATTAATATCTAAAAGAAGTACATCTGGTTTCACTCTGCCCAACTTTTCCAGGCACTCTTCACCATCGCTAGCTTCTTCGATTACCTCAATATTTCCATCGAACTCCAATAATTGTCTAATTCCTTCTCTCATTAAAATATGATCATCTGTTAACATTACTTTAACGCTCATAGTTTTAACCATTCACCCTTCATATATTGTATAATAAAATTACAAATAAGTAATCTTAAAAAATTAGAGGAACTTCTATTTTTATTTGCGTACCCTTATTAATTTTTGATTTCATATCTATTTTACCACCAATTAAATGAATTCTTTCTCTAATTACAGGAATACCAAAATGCTTATTTTTCGTTTCATCTAGTTTATCTATATCAAATCCTTTCCCGTTATCCTCTATATAAATAATGCATCTATTGTCTTTACACTTACAATGAAAAACAATTTGATCAGCGTTTGCGTGCTTTGTAATGTTAATCAGACATTCCTTAGCAACTCTGTAAATAGTTAAAAGGACAAGACTATTATCACAATGTATTTCCTCTATACAAGAATCTACATGATATTCATTCCTTTCACTGATACAGCAAATTAACTTTTCTAAGGCAGCCTTCAATCCAAGATCATCAAAGGTCATTGGACGCAAATCAAATATAATGCATCTTATTTCATCTATAATATCTTTTAAATTTTTGTTTACAACGGATAATTCTAATTTTGCTCTTACAGGATCCTGATCTATAAATAAACTTGCCAATTCTAACTTATGAACTAAATGCGCTAAATTCTGAAGAGAAGTATCATGGAGTTCTCTTGCAATCCTTTGCCTGTCCTCTTCCTGTATACTAAGAATTAAAAGATTATTTGAAACGTTCTTCTCCGATTCTAAAACCTTATGAATTCTTTCAACTCTGGATGAAATAACATTCCTAATATTTGTAAGATATTTGTTTTCAGAAACACATGATAATCTATTGTATTCAGCCTTTTTAATTTCTTCCATATCAATTTCCGAATTTCTGGGAGAAAATATTTTATCGTCCTCGTTTTCCTTCTCTTTCAAAGAAGCAATATATAAATTAGATTCCTTAATCTTTAATATGTTTTCATTTATCTTCTGGTCAATATCATCCCTTTTTAGATTTAATTCTTCTTCTAATTGAGTTAAAACAAGATAATTTTCATAATTCATTTTATCACCAAACACATGTTCTTTTTTTCCTATCATTTTTTTGCTTTATATTTACATAATAAACGAAAAGTCCTAAGAAGTAAAACATAAATTAATTGTATGTTATACTTTTTTCGATTATAATAAAATAAAAAAGGAAAGGATGAAGGTATGAATCAAAAAGCAAAAACTTTTTTATTCCTTACTTCTTTGGCTGCAGGCGCATTCCATGTCATAAACCGCTTCCAATATACAATTTGCACCAGTAAAAACGTTTTAAATTTTTCTGATAATCGATACTATGAATGGAGATTTGGGAAAATTAGATACATCAAAAAAGGAAACGGAAGTCCTATACTGCTTCTTCATGATCTGACAGCCGGAAGCTCTTCTTATGAGTTTTCTAAAGTCTGGAGTGATCTGACAGACAAACATGAGGTTTACTGTATTGACTTTTTAGGCTACGGACTCTCAGACAAACCTGATATTACCTTTACCAATTATTTGTACGTACAAATGGTTATTGATTTTATCAAAAATGTTATTGGCAGAAAAACAGATATTGTAGCCACCGGCGACTCTTTTTCCATTGCGGTCATGGCTTGCCACAATGACAAAGAAACCGTGAGAAAACTAATTGCAATAAACCCTCAAAGTTTATATCGACTGAACCAAATACCATCCAAACAGACCAGAGCATTAAAATTATTGTTGGATACTCCTATAATAGGAACTTTTTTATATAATATACATACCAGTAAAAGCACTTTCCGAAAAGTATTTGAAGAAAAATATTTCTATAATCCTTATCTGATTGATGAAAAGGATGTATTGTCCTATGCGGAAGCCGCACATACCATTGATCATCACTCAAAGCACTCTTTCACAAGTTATGAAGGAAGATATACCAACGCAAATATTCTACACGCCTTAAAAGAAACGGACAATAGCATATATCTGATTGCCGGCAGGGAAGAGCAAAATATTGAAACCACCGTAGATAATTATATCTACTACAATAGCGCAATTGAAGCAATCTATATCGAGAAAACAAAGCATCTTCCTCATCTGGAAAAACCTGAAGAGGTAATTTCAAGTATAAAGCTATTTCTCGAATAATTTTTCTTATTACATGAAAAGCAACCCCTGTCCGGAAACTACAAAGGTTCTTTTCCGGGCAGGCCCGCTTTCCTTGGAAATTTCTTTGGTGTTTCTTTTATTTTTTCTATCACTACAAGATTTCTGTAAATATCAGAATCGGGCAAATAAAATGATACCTGTTTTACTATTTTTCCCCCAAGCATTTTAAGGGCATTCTGAGCCGCAGCAACTTCCTCCAAAACTTTTTCCGACTTATAGGAAACAAACTTCCCTCCAGGCTTTACAAAAGGAATACAATATTCAGAAAGAGTTGAAAGATTTGCCACCGCTCTGGAAACACACAAATCAAAATTTTCTCTCATTTGTTCTTTTCTTGCAAAATCTTCAGCTCTTCCGTGAAGGACAGAAATTCCCTGCAAATTCAATTCCTCTGTAACCGCATTCAAAAATTGTATCCTTTTATTTAAAGAATCCAACAAAGTAATTCTCATTTTCGGAAAAACAATTTTTAATACAAGTCCTGGAAAGCCGGCTCCTGTCCCTATATCAATCATATTTTCCGATTCCTTCGGATTATATGCTCGAACCAGAGATGCGCTGTCTACAAAATGTTTTTTTAAAACCTTATTATATTCTGTAACTGCGGTAAGATTCATAACTTCATTCCACTTCACCAGCATTTCATAGTAGCGAATAAACTGATCCAGCTGCAAAGCGGATAATTCTATTCCCAGCTGAATCATATCCTTTTCAAACTGCCGTGTATCATAGCCTTCCAAATAAAAGCCTCCTCTCCCCTGCATTTTTATAAAAAGTCTTAATCGATGTTCTTTTTCTATCAAACGAACATTTCTTCTAACGAAGATAAACAAGAAGCACTGAAATATCAGCAGGAGAAACCCCCGATATTCTAGAAGCCTGACCAACAGAAAGGGGACGAAATTCCTTAAGCTTTTGTCTTGCTTCCATTCTTAATGAAGGAATCTGATCATAATCCAAATTCTCAGGAATTTTCTTTTTTTCCATCCTTTTATACTGCTCAACCTGGCGCTTTTGTCGAACAATATAACCTTCATACTTTATCTCAATTTCTACCTGTTCCGTCACTTCCTTCGACAAAGAATTTCTTCCACAAAGCCTCTGTGAAAATTCTCTTCTCTCTTTATCCAAAACCTCAATCGTTTCATAAGTAAGCTCAGGACGACATAACAATTCAGCCAAAGATACAGCTGTTTTCAATGGTGAGCTTCCCAAAGAATTCAAAAAATCCTGTACCTCTCTGTTTGCTCCTACCATCGTTTTCTTCAGCCTTTTTATCTCCTCCTCAATAAAGTATTTCTTTTGAAGAAGCTTATCATACTCCGCTTCTTTGACCAATCCCACCTTATAACCTTTTTCGCGAAGACGCAAATCCGCATTGTCCTGACGCAAAAGCAGCCGGTACTCTGCCCTGGAAGTCATCATCCGGTAAGGCTCTCTATTATCCTTTGTAACAAGATCGTCGATGAGAACTCCTATATAACTTTCCGAACGATCCAATATAAGAGGTTCTTTTCCAAATATCTCCATAGCTGCATTTATACCCGCAATTAAGCCCTGACATGCTGCCTCCTCATAGCCGCTGCTTCCATTAAACTGTCCCCCGCTGAACAATCCCTTAATATCTTTAAACTCCAATGATGGATGAAGCTGCTTTGCGTCAATACAATCATATTCAATCGCATAAGCATTCCTAACCATCTCACAATGCTCCAGTCCGGGAACTGTCCGGTACATAGCAAGCTGTACATCCTCCGGCAGGGAAGACGACATACCTCCCACATACATCTCATTCGTAGAAAGCCCCTCCGGCTCAATAAAAACCTGATGCCTTTCCTTCTCAGCAAATTTCACCACTTTATCCTCAATAGAAGGACAATATCTTGGTCCCGTTCCCTGGATGATTCCTGCATAAATAGGGGAACGATTTAAGTTACTTCTGATAATTTCATGAGTTTTTTCATTGGTATAGGTAAGATAGCAGGAGACCTGATCTTTCTGTACTTTCTCAGGATCCGTAGAAAAAGAAAAGGGTATAATTTTTTTATCTCCAAGCTGCTCTTCCATTTTAGAAAAATCAATGGATCTCTTATCCATTCTGGCAGGCGTTCCTGTCTTAAAGCGCCTCATCGCGATGCCCATGCTTTTTAAGGAATCCGTTAGATGATTTGCCGCTTGAAGTCCATTAGGCCCCGTATAGGTTATGGATTCGCCGCACAAACACCTTGCCCGAAGATAAGTTCCTGTACAAAGAATAACAGCCCTGCAATCATAAACAGCTCCTGTAAAAGTCTTTACACCAGTAATCCTTTTTCCCTTAAAGGATTCCTCATCTTTTTTGTAAACGTTCTGCCATAATATTTCACACACCTCCGCCTGCTTAATCATCAGATTTTCCTGCTGCTCCAGAACTTTTCTCATCTCTTTTGAATATTCCGCTTTATCTGCCTGAGCCCTAAGAGAATGAACAGCCGGACCCTTGGAAATATTCAGCATTTTAGACTGAATAAATGTTTTATCAATATTTTTGCCCATCTCACCGCCCAAGGCATCCAGCTCCCTCACCAGATGTCCCTTAGAAGAACCTCCAATATTTGGATTACAAGGCATCAGAGCAATACTGTCCACATTCACTGTGAAAATAATTGTATTCAGTCCAAGCCTCGCACATGCCAACGCCGCTTCACAGCCTGCATGCCCTGCACCTACAACACAAACATCCACCTTCTGTCTTATCTCATTCATCCTTTCACTCCCAAAATGAAATTATGCTTATTTACCCATACAAAACTTTGAAAAAATTTCGTTCACCAAATCCTCTCCCACTTCCTCCCCTGTGATTTTTCCAAGAGCAGAATAAGCGTTCATCAGATCTATGGAATAAAAGTCTTCAGGCATACCAACTTCAATACTCTTTTTCACCATTTTCAAACTGTCAAAAGCTTCCAAAAGAGCCTCCTTATGACGAAGATTCGTAATCACAATCTGCCTGTTAGATTTTAAATATCCCTGAAAAAACATATTTTTTATCGTATCCATAAAGAGATCAATTCCTGTATTTTCAAGCGTGGAGATTTTTATCATCACAGGTGGTTCAAAATCAGGCATTATCTCTTTCATCACAGACATCATTTTTTCTTCCGTAACCACATTCTTCAGATCGCTCTTATTTAACAAAACTAAAACTTTTTTATCTTTAATCATGGATAAAATATTTCTGTCATTTTCATCCAGCTCCACAGAAACATCCACCATATAAAGAATCAAATCAGCTTCAGATGCATATCTTTTTGCCTTATCCACACCAATCTTTTCCACAGCATCATCCGTACTTCTGATTCCGGCAGTATCTATAATATGAAAGCCAAAACCCTGTATATTTACGTATTCTTCCAGAACATCCCTCGTGGTTCCCGCAATATTTGTGACAATAGCCTTTTCTTCCCCTGAAAGAAGATTCATCAAAGAAGACTTTCCCGCATTTGGCTTTCCCACAATAACCATACGAAGTCCTTCTTTGATTCTTTTTCCGTCATCTGCGGTTGAAATCAATGTATTTATTCTTTGCAGCAGACTTTCCGTTTTGCGAAAGAGACTTTCTGAATATCCTTCCAGACTGATATGTTCCGGATCATCCAAAGCAGACTCAATAAAAGCAATCTCATAGATGATTTCTCTCCTAAGCTCCTTTACCTCATGAGACAAATTTCCCTTTAATTGGCTCAGGGAAGCAGATAACGCATATTCATTCTGTGCATGAATCAAATCCATCACCGCTTCTGCCCTCGACAGATCTATTCTTCCGTTTAAAAAAGCTCTCTTGGTAAATTCTCCTGGTTCCGCCAGTCTGGCTCCGGCTTTTATAACCGTTTCCAATATCCTCTGCACCACGAAAACGCCTCCATGGCAATTAATTTCCACGGTATCCTCCTTTGTATAGGTATGAGGCGCTCTCATCACAGACACCATAACCTCATCCACAATAAAATCCTTCCAACTTTTACCAGTCCCTTCCCAGGGATTTTCATTGGAAAATTCTACAATATAACCGTAATGAATCTTATGGCTTTCTGAATCGTTCAGCCTTTTTTTCCCGCTTTTTGTAAAAAAAATTCGATCTCCTATCTGAACAGCGTCAGCTCCGCTAATCCGGATAATTCCAATTCCTGAATCCGACAAAGCAGTTGCTATGGCCGCTATCGTATCTGCTTTCATAAATACCTCTATCATAATCTAAAACCGGATATATGAATTTTGTCACATATCCGGTTCCCTGGCTTCTGCATCAATTATCTTTTTAAGGCAACGACCACTCTTCTGAAGGGTTCCTCTCCTTCACTGTGGGTGGTAACATATTTATCATTCTGAAGAGCCGAATGAATAATACGCCTTTCATAAGGATTCATAGGCTCCAAAGAAACAGGTCTTTTTGTTCTCTTTACCTTATATGCAATATTTTTAGCAAGATTTTCAAGAGTTTCCTTTCTTCTCTGCCTGTAATTTTCCGTATCTATCTTAACCTTAATATAATTTTCTGCTCCCTTATTTACTACAAGAGAAGTGAGATACTGGAGAGAGTCCAGCGTTTGTCCTCTCTTTCCAATCAAAACTCCCATTTCCTCTCCGCTCAGATCAATATTCATATGCCTGCTTTCTTCATCGTAAACGATGTTAACAACGACAATCAAATGCATTGTTGCAAAAACACTGTTCAAAAAATCTTTTGCGCTGTCTTCTGCCGTATTTTTCGCAGCAGCTCTGATCATAGCGGGCTTTGAACCGATTCCCAAAAATCCGCTGGATCCCTCTTCTATTACCTGATAATCCAGTTTATCGCTTGTAACACCCAGCTTTTGACAAGCTTCTGTTATTGCATCGCTTACAGTTTTGGCAGATACTTCAATATATTCCATATACGAAACCCTCCCGTTATGAATTATTTTTGCTATCTTTGGTATTCTTGTTATTTCTTTCGTTATATTGTTTTACCATATTTGCTTTAGCCATCATACTTCCAGGTTTAGCAGAAGCGCTGTTATAATATGCAGTGGCCTTTTGCATAGCTTCTTCCTTTTCTTCTTCCGTCATTCCAGAGCTTACATTTGCCTTTTTCTGAATATTTCTAGTATTCATATTTGCATAAGCGTTGAGACGCTCCTGATTTGCTTTCATCTTTTCAATCTTTTTCGCACTCTTCGCAGAATTCTTCTTAATAATCTCATCAAAATCTAATTTATCAATATGCCTGTTAATGACGATCTGCTGAATACTTCTCACCACACTTCCGGCTACCCAATAAAGACCCATACCGGAAGGCAATGTAAAACAAAACCAGGCTGACATAATAGGCATTATCATGTTCATGGTTTTCATGGAGGAGGCCATTGTAGAAGCCTGATCATTTCCGGCGGCCGCAGTATTCTGCTGAGGCATAAGTTTTACATTCAGCCACTGGGTCACAGCGGAAAGCACGGGAATTGCAAGAGCTCCTATCACTACAAGCCATGCTCCCGCAGAAAATGCCTCCGTAATCAAATGCCAGGGTGAATCCCCGATATTCAGTCCAAGAAAATTATTGTAGGTATCCAAAAGTCCCCGAGTAGTCTCATTACTCAAAATAAGCTGCCCTTCATAGGTAAGGGAAGCCAAATCATAGTGCTGGGAAATTACAGCCATATCGGAGGAGGAAAGTTTGTTCAAAACGTCAATAATGCCGTTCTGCATATTTCCTTCTGTCATATTCGTTCCATACATAGAAACAGTGCTGGCAATACTTTCCACACCTGAATTTTGAAGGAAATTACCATTATCCACAGAAATAATTTTGTCTGCAAGCACTCTGAAGGTGTCTCCTATTTTCGTCACATACGCGGGCATCGCATAAATCACACGATACAATGCAAATAAAATAGGCATCTGTATCAAAAGATAAAGACAGCTTCCTGTGGGAGAAACTCCATATTTTGCATACACAGCCTGAATTTCCTGATTCTGTGCCATTGTGGACTCATTGTCCTTTTTATTCTTATATTTTGCTGTGATGGCTTGAATTTCAGGATTCATTTTTGCAGAAAGCTTAGAAAACTTCTGCTGCTTTATGGTAAGGGGCATCATCAGAAGGTTTACCACGATGGTAAATAATATAATGGCCAGACCAATATTCGGGATACCGATAAAATCAATAACCGTAAAAATCCCTTCCATGATCTTTCCCAATACCCAGGCTACCTGGCCAATAATGGGAGTGGTATTTTGGGTCAAGAAAAATATGTTCATTTATCCTCCTAGCATTGCCGTATCAAATTTAAGGCACAGGATCATATCCTCCCTTTGATAAGGGATTACACCTTAAAATTCTCCATGCTGCCAAAAGACTGCCCTTTAAAGCTCCATGCCTTTGAATGGCCTCAAGCCCATACTGAGAACAGGTAGGAACATAAGGACATTTTGTTCCTTTCATCGGAGAAATATATTTTTGATAAAATCTGATACCTGCAATCAATCCTTTTTTCATACTCTCAATCAAACTCTTTCATCATAATAAAAATAAACCTTTATTATTTGATGCAGTTTTCCAAGGTGTAGAAGCGCGCTTTCTATTTCATCATATCCTTTTCCGGCGGCGCCCGGCCTTGCAATGATTACTATATCCAAACCGCTATTGAATATATTTTCATGTAATCGATAACTTTCTCTTATCAGCCTTGTAACACGGTGCCTTACAACGCTATTTCCAACTTTCTTGCTTACGCTGATTCCGATTCTGTTTCTGTTAGTGCCATTTTCCTTTACATACATTATTAAATACCTGTTAGCATATGATCTTCCATATTCATAAACAAATCGGAACTGATGATTTTTTTTTAAAGACTCAGAGAATTGCATTACATCCTCCCGTTTTCCCTATGAGAGAAAAAAAGGTCACATTTCTGTGACCTATGCGGATAATTTCTTTCTTCCTTTTGCGCGTCTTGCGGCTAAAACTTTTCTCCCGCCAGGAGTACTCATTCTGGCTCTAAAACCGTGAACCTTAGAACGGGAACGTTTCTTAGGCTGAAATGTCATTTTCATGGAAAGGCACCTCCTTCTCTTAACCCTATTATAGAAAGGTATACTTATTTTTTCAGTAACAGACAAAAGATCATGATACCTATTGTCAGGAAAATAGCATATTGATTGTATAAAAAAAAAATAACAATGTCAAGGGAAAATCCTTAAAAATAGGGAAAAATCAATGGACGCAGACATTTTTGAATATGGAAAAAAATTTTTTAAATCTTATCCACATAGATATACACATACTTTTATCAACATTCTTTTATCCACATACTGTTGATTACTTGTGGATAAATATTACTTTTTTTCGTCATATCATGTGAAAAAATTGTTTATAACTTATACGAATCCCTATTTTCATCGACTTTTAGCAAGAATAAAAAATCATTACTTTTATCCACTGTACAAAAAAATATCCACATCTCTTTCTAATATTATAATTTATAAACAGGTTTATCAACAATATGTGGATAATTATATTCCCAGATTGTTCATAACTTGCATTTGAAATATTTTATAATCTATATTACAATAAAAAAGCGCAATTATCACGGAATCAACGCTGAAATCCGTATCAGAAAGGCATTAGAAATGGACGACTTAAAAGCGAACTGGACAAACATCAAGGAAATTGTCAGAAGAGAATATAATCTTTCTGATATTTCTTATCATACGTGGGTAGAGCCTCTCGAATTCCACAATATTGAAAACGATGTAGTGAACATCATCATACCTTCCGATCAGGCTCACGCCTTAAACTATATTTCTTCCAAATACAAAAGCTTCTTTCAGGTTACCATCACGGAGATGTTTAACCATAATTATGACGTTTCTTTTTTATTGGAAAAAGATGTAAAGGGCAGAGAGCTGCCCGAAAGCGCTTCTTCCGCCGGATCCGTCTATCTTATGAATTATGAAAGCGCAAACTTAAACTCCAAATATAAATTTGATACCTTTGTTGTGGGAAGCAACAATAAATTTGCACATTCCGCCTCCCTGGCAGTAGCGGAATCCCCCGGCGAGACATATAATCCTCTATACCTTTATGGGGGACCCGGGCTTGGCAAAACCCATCTGATGCACTCCATTGGACATTTCATCCTGGAACAGAATCCAGATATGAAAGTGCTTTATGTTACCAGCGAAGAATTCACAAACGAAGTGATTGAATCTATTCGAAGCGGTAACGCCGCCTCCATGACAAAGCTGCGTGAAAAATACAGAACTGTAGATGTTCTCATGGTAGACGATGTGCAATTTATAATAGGAAAAGAAAGTACCCAGGAAGAGTTTTTCCATACCTTTAACGTGCTTCACGGGGCTCACAAGCAAATTATTCTTTCCTCAGACAAGCCCCCCAAGGAAATGGAAACTCTGGATGAAAGATTCCGGTCTCGCTTCGAATGGGGGCTGATTGCCGATATACAGCCTCCAGATTATGAGACTCGTATGGCAATCCTAAGAAAATATGCAGAAAATTATGAAAGACAGATAGATGAGGAAATCTTCAAATATATTGCCACAAATGTAAAATCAAATATCAGAGAGCTGGAGGGAGCCTTTAACAAGATTATCGCCTTCGCCAAGCTAAATAAGGTGGACTTGACCCTTTCTCTTGCGGAAGAAGCTCTGAAGGATGTTATCTATCCAAATAAGGCAAAGGAAATCACTCCTTCCCTTATTATAAATGTGGTAGCGGAGCATTTTGGAGTAAAGCCGGAGGATATTACCTCCAAAAAACGCAATTCCGAATTTGTACAGCCAAGACAGGTCGTAATGTATCTTTGCCGAGAGCTTACAGATACGTCCTTTACAAACATCGGAAAGCTTCTCGGAAAAAAAGACCACACGACCATCATACATGGAGTGAATAAGATCGCTGCAGAGATCAATACAAACGAAGACTTGCGCAATAAAGTGGATATTATCACAAAGAAGATAGCTCCTTCCTAAACAAAGAAACTTTCCACAGCTTTCTGTGGTTTTCCTGTTGATAGAAATCCCCAGGCTGTTGAAAAGCAGTTTCAGAATTTTTCTGTCATTAAACCAGAGTAACGAAAACTGTGAATAACCTGAAGCTTATCCTGAAGTTATTCCAAAAGAATTCACTACTTATCCATTCCATTTTTGTCCGAAAAATAGTATAATGGAAGCAGTTATGCACATATCAACATCCATTAAGAATAATAAGATGAAATTCTTTATATATTTATATGTTTTTCGCACCTGCATAAGTGTTCTGCCAATAGAAAGGAAATAATACACATGAAATTAATTTGTTCAAAATCAAGCCTCTTAGGCGGTGTACAAACTGTATCCAAAGCAGTTCCAAATAAGACTACCATGTCTATATTGGAATGTATTCTCGTAGATGCGTCCCGAGGAGAAATTAAGCTTACTGCTAATGACATGGAGCTTGGTATAGAGACAATTATAGAAGGAAAGATCGAGGAGAGAGGCGTGATTGCTCTTGACGCCAAAATATTTCTGGAAATTGTAAGAAAACTTCCTGACAGTGATATAACCATTCAAACGGATGAGTCCTATAAAACCACCATCACATGTGAAAAGGCAAAATTTAACATTATGGGAAAATCGGGGGAAGACTTTTCTTATCTTCCTGTCATTGAAAAAGAAGACAGTTTGGTTATCAGTCAGTTTACCTTAAAGGAAGTTGTGAGGCAGACAATCTTTTCCATTTCCGACAATGAGAACAATAAGCTGATGACAGGAGAACTCTTTGAGATAAAAGACGACGAGATGAAGGTGGTTTCTCTGGATGGACATCGTATTTCCATACGAAAGATTGGGCTGAAGGAACAGTGTAAGCCCAAAAAAGTGGTGGTTCCGGGGAAAACACTTAACGAGGTCAGCAAAATTCTTCCCGGAGATGCTCAGAGCGATGTGATAATTTCCTTTACGTCAAGACATATTGTTTTTGAATTTGACAAAACAACAGTGGTATCCAGGCTGATAGAGGGAGAATACTTCAGGATAGATCAGATGCTTTCCAGCGATTATGAAACAAAAGTAAAAATTAATAAAAAAGAGTTTTTAAACTGTATAGACAGAGCTACCCTGCTGGTGAAGGAGGGGGATAAAAAGCCCATTATCATCAACATTACAGATGGTTCCATGGAACTTAGGATCAACTCTGTGCTGGGCAGCATGAAAGAGGATATTGATATTGAAAAGCAGGGTAAGGATTTAATGATCGGCTTTAATCCAAAATTCCTTATAGACGCTCTTCGTGTAATAGATGACGAGGAGGTTGACCTGTATATGGTAAATCCGAAAGCGCCCTGTTTCATTAAAAATCCTGAAGAAAGCTATATCTATCTGATTCTGCCGGTAAACTTCACTACAGTAAATTAATCCATACGGGCATTAACGAAAATAAGCGCAAATTCATAGATTTGTAAGTTTTGGAATGAGAGGAAAAATGGAAGTAATTTATTTGAGAGATGATTTTATTAAGCTGGGTCAGGCGCTGAAGGCTGTAGGGTTTGCAGAATCCGGAGTGGAGGCCAAATTTGCGGTTCAGGATGGTTTGGTAAAGGTAAACGGCCGGGTGGAAACACAGAGAGGTAAGAAGCTTTTTGTCGGAGATGTGGTAGAATATAACGGGGAAACCATCAGGATTGAAAAGTAGAGATCAGGTAAATTATGATTATCAAATCAATAGAACTGGCAGATTACAGGAATTATGATTTTCTTTCCCTGCAGTTTGACAGAGGGACAAATATACTTTATGGCGACAATGCTCAGGGTAAGACAAATATTCTGGAGGCCATTTATGTGGCTGCCACTACTAAGTCTCACAGAGGAAGCAAGGACAGGGAAATCATACATTTTGACAGAGAAGAAGCTCATATCAGGACATATCTTGAAAAGGATGGCATAGAAACGAAAGTGGATATGCACCTTCGCAGGAATAAATCAAAGGGGATTGCCATCGATGGTCAGAAAATTAAAAAAGCTGCGGATCTGCTCGGTCTATGCAACGTGGTTTTCTTTTCCCCGGAGGATTTAGGCATTATCAAAAACGGTCCCTCCGAGAGAAGAAGATTTGTGGATATGGAGTTGTGTCAGCTTGATGGCTTTTATCTGTATAATCTCAATCATTACAATAAAATAGTGAACCAGCGCAATAAGCTACTCAAGGATATGTTTTTAAATCCTCAGCTTAAGGATACGCTGCATATTTGGGATATGCAGCTTGTGTCATATGGCAGTAAAATCATAGAAAGACGCAGACTTTTTGCGCAGCAGCTCAATGATATAATTTATGAAATACACAAAAAGCTTTCAGGGGGAAAAGAGGAGCTTTTGATTCGGTATGAACCGGATACGGAAATTGAAGGTTTTGAAAATAAATTGCATTTTTGTCAGGATAGGGACATAAAGGCGAAAATGACATCGGCGGGGCCTCACAGAGATGATTTTTCTTTTCTTATAGGAAATGTGGATATTAGAAAGTTCGGTTCTCAGGGACAGCAGAGAACGGCCGCGCTTTCCTTAAAACTTTCTGAGATAGAGCTGGTAAAAAAGCTTACAAAGGATACGCCGGTGCTCTTATTAGACGATGTTTTATCGGAGCTTGACAGCAGCAGACAGAATTATCTGTTAAACAGTATCGGAGATATTCAGACCATTATCACATGTACCGGTCTGGAGGAATTTGTAAATAACAGGTTTGAGATCAACCGTGTGTTTAAAGTCTGTGACAGAAAGGCCTCTTGTATGGGAAATGAACCGCAGGCAGAACAGGAATGAGGAGAATCATGAGTGAAGAATTGATAAATAATACATCAGTGGAAGAATATGGAGCCGATCAGATTCAGATTTTGGAGGGATTGGAAGCAGTAAGAAAAAGGCCGGGCATGTATATCGGAAGCACTTCCAGCCGTGGCCTCCATCATCTGGTATATGAGATTGTGGATAACGCAGTGGATGAAGCTCTTGCCGGATTTTGTGATACCATAGACGTAATTATCAATGAGGATAATTCTGTTACCGTAATAGACAACGGACGCGGGATTCCGGTAGGAATTAATCACAAGGCGGGAATTCCGGCGGTAGAGGTTGTTTTTACCATTCTTCATGCAGGAGGAAAATTCGGCGGAGGGGGATATAAGGTTTCTGGAGGTCTTCATGGTGTGGGAGCTTCCGTTGTAAATGCTCTTTCGAATTGGCTGGAGGTGGAAATCTGTCAGGATGGAAGAATCTATAAACAACGCTATGAAAAGGGGCAGGTGTGTTATCCTTTAAGAGAGTCTGGAACCTGTCCAACTGATAAAACTGGAACAAAGGTTACCTTTCTTCCAGATGAAACCATATTTACGGAGACAACTGTTTTTGAATTTGATATTTTAAAGAGCAGGCTTCGGGAGATGGCTTTTCTTACAAAGGGGCTGCACATTATTTTAAGAGATGACAGAGTTTCTGAAGAGATTTGTCAGGAAGATATAAGTGGAGAAAATTTGGATTCTGCTTTGAAAGCATGGGAGAACCCTGAAAAGGAGCATGAAAAAGAGCAAATTTCTCAGCTTTTGGACAGGGCGCAAGAGGACAGAGAGGATTTTGGGGGAAACTCTGCTTCCTCGAGAGAGATAATGAATGCAAAGACAGGAGGAAAAATAGGAACGGTTCATACCGTTCATCTGGAAAACGGAAAAAAGCAAAGAGTGGTGGAATTTTACTATGAGGGAGGCATTAAAGAGTTTGTCGCCTACCTTAATAAGAGTAAAACGCCTATTTATGATAATATTCTTTATTTTGAAGGAGAAAAAAATAATGTATATGTGGAGGTGTCTTTCCAGCACAATGATTCTTATAACGAAAGTGTATTTAGTTTTGTAAATAATATTAATACTCCTGAAGGGGGAACTCATCTTCAGGGATTCAGAAATGCCATAACTAAAACTTTTAATGATTATGCAAGAAATGCAAAACTTTTAAAGGACAGCGAGCCGAATCTGTCAGGAGAGGATATTAGAGAGGGTTTGACCGCCATTATCAGCGTCAAAATAGAGGATCCTCAGTTTGAGGGACAGACTAAGCAAAAGCTTGGCAACAGTGAGGCAAGAGGAGCAGTGGACAGCATTGTCAGCGAACAGCTTACTTATTTTCTGGAACTGAACCCCGTTGTTGCAAAATCCATCTGTGAGAAATCCATTCTTGCTCAGAGAGCCAGAGAAGCAGCCAGAAAGGCAAGAGATCTTACTAGAAGGAAAACTGCCTTGGAGGGTATGTCTCTTCCGGGAAAACTGGCTGATTGTTCCGATAAGGATCCAAAAAACTGTGAAATTTATATCGTGGAGGGAGATTCTGCAGGAGGAAGCGCTAAAACCGCCCGTTCCCGGGCAACTCAGGCTATACTTCCTCTCAGAGGAAAAATTCTCAATGTGGAAAAGGCCAGGTTGGATAAAATTTATGCAAATGCAGAAATAAAGGCTATGATTACTGCTTTTGGCACAGGTATCCATGAGGATTTTGATATTACAAAGCTTCGTTATAACAAAATTATTATTATGACGGATGCGGACGTGGACGGCGCTCATATCAGCACGCTGCTTCTTACCTTCCTGTACCGGTTTATGCCGGAGTTGATTAAGGAAGGACATGTTTTCCTTGCAAAACCCCCTCTTTATAAGCTGGAGAAGAATAAAAAGGTGTGGTACGCCTATAGTGACGAAGAGCTTGATTCCATTTTGAGAGAGGTTGGAAGGGATCAGAATAATAAAATTCAACGTTATAAAGGACTTGGTGAGATGGATGCGGATCAGCTTTGGGAGACAACTATGGATCCGGAGCGCAGAATTCTTCTTCGGGTAAATTATGACGAGGAAATGGAATCCGAAATTGATCTTACTTTTACCACCCTTATGGGAGACAAGGTGGAGCCAAGACGTGAGTTTATAGAGGAAAACGCCAAATTTGTAAAGAATCTGGATATATAAAAGTTTGCCGGAAGGCTGGAAAGAGGAAGTATGAACGACGATATTTTTGATAAAAATCCGGAAGCTGAAATTGATAAGATTCACGAGGTGGATTTGAAGGAGAGAATGGAGACCTTCTATATCGATTACGCCATGAGTGTTATCGCTTCAAGAGCTCTTCCTGACGTAAGAGATGGGCTGAAGCCGGTTCAGCGAAGGGTTTTGTATTCTATGATTGAGCTGAATAACGGCCCTGACAAGCCTCACCGTAAGAGCGCCCGTATTGTGGGAGATACTATGGGTAAGTATCATCCTCACGGAGACAGCTCCATTTATGGAGCTCTTGTGAACATGGCTCAGGATTGGACTACCAGGTATCCTCTTGTAGATGGACATGGAAACTTTGGTTCTATGGATGGGGATGGCGCAGCGGCAATGAGATATACGGAAGCCAGGCTTTCTAAAATGTCCATGGAGTTGCTGGCAGACATTAACAAAGATACCGTAGATTTCATTCCTAATTTCGACGATACGGAAAAAGAGCCATCTGTGCTTCCCAGCCGTTATCCAAATCTTCTGGTAAACGGAACCACAGGTATTGCTGTGGGAATGGCTACAAATATTCCTCCTCATAATCTCAGGGAAGTAATTGATGCGGTGGTAAAAATAATTGATAACAGAATAAATGAGAGAAGAGCCACTTCTATTGAGGAAATTCTTTCCATTGTGAAGGCTCCTGATTTTCCCACAGGAGGTCTGATACTGGGAACCAGAGGCTGTGAGGAGGCGTATAGAACCGGACGCGGAAAAATCAGAGTGCGGGCAGTTACAGATATAGAAACTCTTCCAAACGGGAAAAGCCAGATTGTCGCCACAGAATTGCCTTATATGGTAAATAAGGCAAATTTGATTATTAAGATAGCAGAACTTGTAAAACTGAAAAAAATAGACGGTATTGTAGACATTCGGGATGAGTCCAACAGAGAAGGAGTCCGTGTAGTGATTGAGCTGCGCAGGGATGCAAACGCCAATGTAATTTTAAATCAGCTGTTTAAGCATACACAGCTTCAGGATACCTTTGGCGTGATCATGCTGGCTTTGGTGAATAACGAACCGAAGGTTATGAATCTTCTGGATATGCTTACTTATTATCTGAAGCATCAGGAAGAAGTGGTTACCAGAAGAACAAAATATGATCTGAACAGAGCGGAGGAGAGGGATCATATTCTCCAGGGACTGTTAAAGGCCCTCGATTTTATAGATGAGGTTATATCTATTATCAGAAGTAGCAGAAACGCTCAAATCGCAAAAGAAAGATTGATGGAACGCTTTGGGCTTTCAGATTCTCAGGCGCAGGCGATTGTAGATATGCGTCTCCGTGCGCTCACAGGTCTGGAAAGAGAAAAGCTTGAAAATGAGCATAGAGAGTTGCAGATCCGTATTGGTGAGTTGAAGGCAATTTTGGCGGATGAAAGGCTTCTCCTGGGAGTGATTAGGGAAGAAATGCTAATGATCAGTACAAAATATGGGGATGATAGAAGAAGCAAAATCGGTTATGATGAGTTTGATATATCAATGGAAGACTTAATTCCCATGGATAACACTGTGATTGCCATGACAAGCCTGGGTTATATTAAGCGTATGACTGTGGATAATTTCAAGTCTCAAAACAGAGGCGGAAAGGGTATTAAGGGAATGCAGACCATTGAAGATGATTACATAGAAGATCTTCTGATGACCACCACGCATCACTATCTGCATTTTTTTACAAGTTTGGGCAGAGTATATCGTCTTAAGGCTTATGAAATTCCGGAGGCAGGGAGAACGGCCAGAGGCACTGCCATTATCAATCTTCTGCAGTTGACACCCGGTGAAAAAATTACGGCTATGATACCAATTCGAGAATATGACAGTCATAAAAATCTCTTTATGGTTACAAAAAAAGGAATTGTAAAAAAGACTTCCTTAATGGAATTTTCCAATGTGCGCAAGAACGGACTTGCAGCAATCAGCTTGAAGGATGACGATGAGCTGATAGAGGTAAAAACAACGGACAGCCTCAGTGAAATTTTTCTGGTTACCAAACAGGGAATGTGTATTCGCTTTAAGGAGACGGATGTACGTTCTACTGGAAGAACTTCAATGGGAGTAATTGGAATGAATCTGGCGGATGGAGATGAGATTGTGGGAATGCAGCTTCAAAGCCAGGGAGATTCTCTTTTAATTGTATCGGAAAACGGAATGGGGAAGCGTACCTATCTGGATGAATTTACCGTACAAAAAAGAGGAGGAAAGGGCGTTAAATGTTACAAGATTACGGAAAAAACCGGAGATGTGGTAGGCGTTAAGGCCGTAAGAGATGACAATGAAGTAATGATGATTACCACGGAAGGAATTATTATACAGCTTCGGATGCAGGATATTTCCACTTTAGGAAGAATTACTTCCGGGGTCAGAATGATAAATCTTGGCGATGGGGTAAAGGTTGCGCAGATTGCGAAGGTAAGGGAAAAGTTATCCAATGGAGATCAGGAATTTGACAATGTGGATGATGCCCTTGAAGAAATTGTAGAGCAAAATAAGAACAGAGATATGGCCTATGATGATGTCTTCGACGACGAAGAGAAGGAGGTCAATATGCCCAGGGAAGAAGAGGAAGAGTAAATGTCCGTGAATGCAGTGAAAGATTATTTGAAACAGTTTCATCTGGAAGATAAGATAGAGGAATTTCAGGAGTCCAGCGCTACAGTGGAGCTGGCGGCTCATGCCGCCGGCGTGATTCCTGCCATGATTGCAAAAACTCTCTCCTTTAAGGTACAGGATCAGGCAATACTCATCGTCACAGGCGGAGACACTAAGGTGGATAACCGCAAATATAAGGAAAAATTTGGTATAAAAGCCAAAATGCTCACACCCGATGAGGTAGTTGAATATACAGGGCACGCCATTGGAGGGGTTTGCCCATATGCTAATCCCGTGGGAAAGGTAAAGATATTTCTTGATGAATCCTTAAGGAGGTATCCTATGGCACTGCCTGCTGCTGGCAGTCCAAGCAGCTGTGTGAGATTGACTATTGAGGAATTAGAGCGCTCCTGCCCTGGGGCGGAATGGGTGGATGTTTGTACCTGGCAGAAGGAAAGTTCACCCGATTCTTGACAAATAAAGTATATAAAGGTATGATATATTTGTCAGATAAAAAATTGAATTAATATCCGCTGAAGCGGGCGAGAGGTGTAAGAATGATTATTTTTAACTGCTGAGATGTAATTGAACAGGCATGAAGAAGCTCTGAAAGAGGAGTTTTTTTTATGCAGGGCAGGAATAATTATTCTTAACATTCTTAATTTTATGATATGGTTTGTGTAAAATGTAGTCCGCATTTATGAAGATGAGATGGGGATATCTAGCTTTTTCCGTGACTTTAGGGTGTAGGAATTTTATATTCCTGCACCTTTTGTTATGTTTTCGGTAAAGGAGAAATCATATGTCTTTGATAAATATAAATCATTTGACTTTTTATTATGAGGGAAGTTCAAAGCTTATTTTTGATAACGTTTCTTTGCAAATAGACACTGATTGGAAACTTGGTCTTGTGGCAAGGAACGGGAGAGGAAAAACAACCCTTCTAAAACTTCTGCAGACGCAGGGAAAAAATTTTGCCGGTGGAGAAAAAGAAAAATATGAATATCGTGGAAGTATTGTGTCTTCGGAAGAGTTTGATTATTTTCCTTTTTCAGTAAGGGATCCGAAGAGAAATACTGTGGATATTGCAGAGGAAATGTATCCAGGGTATGAATTCTGGAAACTTTGCAGGGAACTGAATCTGCTTCAGGTGAATCCGGATGTATTATATCGTCCTTTTTTTACTTTGAGCAGCGGAGAACAGACAAAGGTTATGCTTGCTGTTTTATTTTCTATGGAAGAGAAGTTTCTTTTGATTGATGAGCCGGCAAATCATTTGGATATGAATGCCAGAAACAGTGTAAAAGAATATTTAAAGGGTAAAAAAGGGTTTATTTTGGTTTCTCACGACAGAGATTTTTTGGATGAATGCGTTAATCATATTCTGGCGATCAATAAAACGAATATTGAGGTATATCAGGGAAATTTCAGCAGCTGGTGGGAGCAGAGAAAAAAGCAGGAGACTTATGAGCTTTCTGAGAATGAACGTCTGAAAAAGGATATAAACCGTCTGAAGGAATCAGCTGGAAAGGCAAGACAGTGGGCGGATCATGCAGAAGCTACAAAAATTGGAAAAAAGTCTATAAAAAATGGAGAATCTGTAGGAGGAAGAGAATATATAGGGGAAAAATCTCGCAGAATGCAGATGCGCCGTAAAAATTTGGAACGAAGAAGAGAAAAGGAAATAGAACAAAAATCACAGCTGTTAAAAAATATGGAGATTGCGGAGGATTTAAAGCTTTTCTGTCTGAGACACCACAAAGACAGGATTGTGAGCCTTAGAGATGTACAGATTTACTTTGGCGACAAAAAGTTGAAAAGTTTAAGTTTTGATATTCTCAATGGAGACAGAATCGCTCTTCAGGGACAAAACGGCTGCGGAAAATCCAGTTTCATTAAAGTAATTTTACAGGAAGCGGGAAAAAGTGTAGAATATAGGAAGATTGGCGAAACAGAGAAAGGAAAAGGTAATTCTCCGATGGTGTACAGCGGAAGAATTCAGATTGCGCCGGGGCTGATCATTTCTTATGTTCCTCAGGACAGCTCTTTTTTGATGGGAGATTTGATTCAGTATGGAGAAATGAAAGGGCTGGATATTCCCATATTTTTATCTTTGCTTCGGAAGCTTGATTTTGAAAGAGAGCAGTTTGAAAAAAATATGAGGGATTACAGCGCGGGACAAAAAAAGAAGGTGCTGCTGGCTGCCAGTCTGTGTGAAAGGGCTCATCTTTACGTGTGGGACGAACCTTTGAATTATATAGATGTATTTTCCAGAATGCAGCTTGAAGAACTTTTAAACACTTTTCGGCCCACATTGCTCATGGTAGAGCATGATAAGGGTTTTGTGGAAAAAATCTGCGATAAAATGATAGACTGTGAATAACATGCGGTAAATTCATAGTGTATTTGGAATGGAGGAAGCTTTGACGAATCAGGAAAAATTTGAAGAAGCTAGAAAAAAGATTATAGGCGCTGACCGTAAGAGGATGGGTATAGGAACGTTGTCAGAAAAAACAGTACATGCCGTTTTAAAAAATTATTATGAGCCTGATGAGGATAAGCAGGAAATTCCGATTGAAAATTTTGTAGCCGATATTTATAACAATGGACAAATTATTGAAATACAGACTGGACAATTCAGTAGGATGAGGGAAAAGCTGAAGACTTTTCTCCCACTTTATCCCGTGACCATCGTATATCCTATACCCCGGGAAAAATGGCTGATCTGGATTGATGAAGAAAGCGGAGAGGCAAGTCCTAAAAGAAAATCTCCCGCAAAAGGAAATCCATATGTGGCTTTCACAGAGCTTTACAGAGTTAAAATGTTTTTGAAGGATCCAAATTTGCGTCTAAAGCTGGTTTTACTGGATATGGAGGAATACCGTCTATTGAACGGATGGAGCAGGGACAAAAAGAAAGGCTCCACCCGGTTTGACAGAATTCCTGTTCACCTTGTGGAGGAAGTGGATATTACCTGTGTTCAGGATTATCTGCAGTTTGTTCCATATGCGATAGGAGATCATTTTACATCAAAGGATTTTGCAAAAGCCGCTCATATACCTGTACATTTGGCCCAGACTGTTCTGAACATATTAAATTATGTAGGGGTTATACAAAAAGTGGGAAAAAGAGGAAATCTATTTTTTTATCAGGCTCTGGAGGTTTAGGAAGGAGATAAATTCCCTAAAAAATTTATCTGAACGTAAAGGGAGGAAATAGTTATGACAGAAAATATTTTTGCGATTTTTTTGACAGTGATCGCAGCGGCAGCAGGAATATGGTGTCTGTGGTTTGAGAACTTTAAAAAGTGACGGGACTTAACTACAGCTGTGATAAAATAAGGAGTGAATTAAAAAGAGATTGTAATTTTGTATGCCATATGCTACACTGGACAAGTGACGTTGGGATGACAATATGTTTTTTCATGCCAGTCATATATACATATATTACAGAAAAATGAAATCAGTTGCAGGTGTCGGAAAACAGATTTTGAAAGGTTTAAAAATTCTGTATATTTCCGGTGAAAAGGGAAGCAGGTGGAAGTCCTGCGCGAACCCGTCGCTGTAATAGAGGAGTCTTGTTTTGCCGCATTGCGGAATATCACTGGAGAGATTTTTCCGGGAAGAGAAAACAGGATGTTGATGCTTAAGCCAGAAGACCTGCCTGCAACGGAGAAGCTGTAGGCCACGAGGATTTGGTTTTGCAGAAGAGAGCGGTTGTATAACCGTTGTTTTTCTTGCGCAAAAAACTCCTGCTTGCCGCAGGAGCTTTTTTTGCAGAAAATCTGATTGGTGAAGGTCTTAGATGAAGTTTTTCTGTTGTCATGAATGCCTGATGAAGCGGGCAGGGAGGTGTAAAAATGGAACAAACAAGAAAGACAAACAAAAAAGCATTGATAGGAATTTTTGTGCTGGTAATTGCCATTGCAGTTCTGGCAGCGGTGTACTTTGCATTTCGGGCAAGACCTGAAACGGGAAATAAAAATATTACCATAGAAGTGGTAAATAAAGAGCAGGAGACCACCACCTATGAGGTCAACACCAATGCGGAATATCTGCGTCAGGCTATGGAAGAAGCGGATGGTCTTACTTTTTCCGGAACAGAAAGTGAATTTGGACTGACTGTGATTACGGTAAACGGGGAAACTGCGGATTATAATACGGACGGGGCTTACTGGGCCTTTTATGTGAACGGAGAATACTGTAATTACGGCATTGATACACAGCCTATAGCCGACGGAGATGCATTTTCCATTACGTATACCGTATATTAAGGTACAAAGCGTTGAAATTAACGGACAGAGGAAAATTAACGGTCAGGGACATTACTCTGATCGGTATGATGGTGGCGGTGATCGAGGTGTGCAAGGCAGCTCTCAGTTTTCTGCCAAATATTGAACTCACTACATTTTGGATTATAATGTTTACCCTGTATTTCCGTAAAAGGATTCTTCTGGTCATACCGGTTTTTATATTGATCGAGGGAGCTGTGTATGGGTTTGGCCTGTGGTGGGTTATGTATATGTACATATGGCCTTTTCTGGCGCTGCTCACATGGATCTTCAGAAAGCAAGATTCTCTGTGGTTTTTCAGTGTTCTGTCAGGTCTCTTCGGACTGTTTTTCGGATTTTTTTGTGCAATCCCTTATGTGGTTATAGGTGCATGGGGGGGAGGAATAGAGAATGGCTTGTACGCCGGGTTTACATGGTGGGTGGCAGGTATTCCCTGGGATATCGCTCATGGGGCAGGGAATTTTATTCTTATGGCAGTGTTGTATAAGCCTGTTAGAGGCATTATGGGGAAGCTGGGAGGAATTCTGCAAAATAAATGACGAGGAATTAATCTTCCTCGTCATTTTTATTAGAATGAGCCAATGAAAAAATAAATTCGCTTCCCTCTCCGGGAGTGCTGATTACGTTGATGTGCTCTCCATGAGAGCTGATAATTTCCTTTACAATAGAGAGGCCGAGACCTGTGCCTCTTTTATCTTTTCCTCTTGATAAATCTGATTTGTAGAACCGATCCCAGATCAGCTTCAGATCTTCCTTTGGAATGCCAATTCCCGTATCCTTTACGGAAACAAACAATTTATTTCTTTTTTCCGCCGTTTCTATTTTTATCACTGAATTATGATGACTGAATTTAATGGCATTTTCCATAAGATTATAGAGAACCTGTTGGATTTTGCCCATATCTGCGTTCACATACATAATATCTCCTGTAAGCACCATTTCTATGGCGATGTTTTTCTGTCTGCAGGTTCCCTCAAAGGAAGCGGCGGTTTCCCGGATTACCTTGTTAATATCAAAATCAGTCCTGTCCAAAAGCATTCCCTTGGTGTTAAGATTGTTTAAAGTGAGCAGACTGTTGGTGAGCTTTGTGAGTCTCTCGGTCTCGTTTAGCACAATCTTTAAATATTTGTCGTACATTTCCGGCGGTACAGTGCCATCTATCATGGCTTCCAAATAACCTCTGATGGAGGTAAGAGGGGAGCGAAAATCATGGGAGACGTTTGCCACGAATTTTTTTTGGTCGTCCTCGGAGCGGGCGATCTCGTTTGCCATATAATTCAGGCAGGCTGCAAGGTAGCCGATTTCATCCTCGCTGTCCACTTGAAATTCATAGTGCATATTGCCTGCGGCGTACTGTTCCGTTGCGTGAGTGATCTTTCTCAGGGGAATATATACAATTTCCGTAAAGAAGATCAGAATGATAAGCGATAGTAAAAATAAAATGACCAGGGTGATATAGGAGATATTCAAAAGACTGTTGCAGGACTCTTCAATATCAGCCATGTCACAGTGGATTACTACATATCCTTTCACCATGTAATTAGAAGTGATAGGAGCCAGGACACTGAGTACATCCCTGTCAAAATTACCGAAAAAATTTCCAATAGTGTAATAAGAACCGCTGGTGATGGTAGGATCAAAATTGTCAATCACAACTATGTCTTCCACATTGATGGGAGTATTGGTGTCCAGCACGAGACGTCCGGAGGGATTAATAATTCGGATGGTGGAGTTCAGATAAACGGCCAGAGAATCAAGCTGTACCTTTACGGTTTCCAGACTGGTTTCGCTGGTGTAAAGACCGCTGGCATAGGTGCCGGCGATCAGCGTAGCTTCATAGTACAGATTTTCCGCCTTTTCTCTGATAAGCTGCTCCTTTGTCATATTGGGTACGAAGGTAGTGACGATGATAAAACCAAAGACGCCGAATATAAAATATGCCAGGACAAATTTCAGATAAAGAGTTTTTCTCATGGCTGGCTGCGCACCTCAAATTTATAGCCGATTCCCCAAATAGTAGAGATTTTCCAGTTGGCGTGATCCTTAATTTTTTCCCGAAGACGCTTGATATGCACATCTACGGTTCTGGTGTCCCCGATATATTCATAGCCCCATATTTGATCCAAAAGCTGCTCCCTGGTAAACACATGATTGGGAGAGGAAGCAAGAAAATATAGAAGCTCCAGCTCTTTGGGAGGCATTTCTACAGTATGCCCCATATAAACTACAGAATAATTTGTGAGATTAACGGACAGATCCTGATATTCCACACATTTATCGTCGGGATTGTCCGATATAACCACGGCGGGCTTGTATCGTCGAAGCACCGCTTTTACACGGGCTACCAGCTCTTTTGAGTCAAAGGGCTTTTCGATGTAGTCGTCCGCTCCAAGCTCAAGCCCCAGAACCTTGTCAAAGACCTCTCCCTTAGCGGACAGCATGATGATGGGCACAGTATATTTAGCCCTTACTTCCCTGCACACCTGGTATCCGTCAATACCGGGAAGCATAAGATCTAAAAGGATCAAATTGGGAGAGAAGCTTTCCATTGCGGTGGAAACAGATTCACCGTCGTTAAGGATAAGAGTTTCGTAACATTCTTTGGTAAGATACAAAGAAATCAGTTCGGCTATATTATTATCATCGTCTACAATCAGTATTTTTTGTTTGTTGGCCATGAAATGCTCCTTTTTTGTAATATATATTGCAGAAGATCCGTCCTCTAACGGAAGGTGGCGATGGTAACTCCAGCATCTCCCTCTCCGTATTCTCCCAGACGGAAATCTTTTACATATTTGAGACGTTTTAGATGACTGTGCACAGCGTTTCTTAAAGCTCCGGTGCCTTTACCGTGGACAATGCGTACACTTGGCAGGTGAGCCAGATAGGCGTCATCCAGGTATTTGTCCAGGAGAGAGATGGCTTCGTCCACAGTTTTTCCCAAAAGATTGATTTCCGTGGATATGGAAAAGGTTTTGGACATTTTCAGCCTTCCAGTGCCGGTACGTTGGAGTTTTGGGGTACTTACGGTCTCCTCCGGTATGGGAATTAAATCCCTCACATTTGTCTGGGTTCGGATAATGCCGCACTGGACAAATAAATTTCCTTTTGCATCAGGAAGGGTGCTTACGGTACCCTTTAGGCCCATGGAAACAATTTTCACACTGTCGCCTTTTTTCAGCTTTTTGGGATCCATTCCTGCTTTTTGTGAAGGATTTTTGTTGTCCAGTCTTATTTTCTCATTCTTTTCTCCGATTTTATCCCGCAGCTTCTGCCTTTTTTTCTCCAGCTCTCTGATGTCTGTTCCCATGCCTGCTTTGTTGAAGTCCCGGATGGTTTCATCTGCTACTTCTTTGGCCTCCTGAAGAATTGCCTTAGCCTTTTCGTTGGCCTCTCTTAAAATCCGATCCTTAGCCTGATCAATTTTCTCATTTTTGCGCTGAAGCTGCTCCTGCAGAGTGCGAATTTTTTCCTTATGCTGTGCAATTTCCTGCTGCTCTCTTTCAATGGTAACTCTGCTCTGCTCCAGATCTGCAATCACATCCTCAAAGCTTTTTTCCTCCTTACCAATCTGTTCCCTTGCGGCGTTTATAATATTTTCGGAAAGTCCGAGCTTTGCGGAGATGGCAAATGCGTTACTTTTTCCGGGAACGCCGATAAGCAACCTGTAAGTGGGCTGTAGGGTTTCTACATTAAATTCGCAGCAGGCGTTTTCCACAAAGGGAGTGGAGAGGGCGTAAATTTTCAGCTCACTGTAATGAGTGGTTGCCATGGTGCGAATGCCTCTGTCATGCAGATAATTTAAAATGGCGATAGCCAGGGCGGCGCCCTCCGTAGGGTCAGTGCCCGCACCCAATTCGTCAAAAAGACATAAAGAATCAGAGGTTGCATGCGCCAGAATGTGAACGATACTGGTCATATGTGAGGAAAATGTGGAAAGACTTTGCTCAATGCTCTGTTCGTCTCCTATATCCGCATATACCTCTGTAAAAACAGAAAGTTCCGACCGGTCAAGGGCAGGAATATGAAGCCCTGCCTGTCCCATAAGAGTGAAAAGTCCCACTGTCTTCAGGGATACGGTTTTTCCTCCGGTGTTGGGTCCGGTGATAATCAAAAGATCAAAATCCCTTCCCAGATGGATGTCTATGGGAACTACTTTTTTTCTGTCCAAAAGAGGATGCCTTCCCTTGCGGATATTAATATATTTGTCGTTGTTGAATATGGGCTCGGTGGCGTTCTGTTCCATGGCCAGTTTGGCCTTTGCAAAAATAAAATCCAGAAGCGTCATGATTTTCTGATTCTGGGAGAGCTCTTCTGTATGCTCTCCGGCCATGGCGCTTAAGGAGGCAAGAATTTTTTCAATTTCCTCCTGTTCCTTTAAGGACAGCTCCTTGAGCTGATTGTTCAGGCTTACTATAGCGGCGGGCTCTATGAAAAAGGTGGAGCCGGAAGAGGATTGGTCATGTATCATACCGTTTACTTGCGCCTTGTATTCTGCCTTTACCGGGATACAATACCGGTTGTTGCGCATAGTGATTACAGCATCCTGAAGATAGGTGCGGTAGGAGCCATTTACCATGGAATTTAGCTGAGAATGAATTCTTTCGTTGGCAAGAATCATGGAGCGGCGAACATTTTTCAGTCCCGGGCTGGCGTCGTCGGCAATTTCCTCTTCAGAGAGAATGCAGCGGTTGATTTCATTTGCCACCTGAGTCAGGGGAGAAAGCTGATTGAAATAATCTTCCAGGCTGTCGGAGGCGGCGTCCTCTCTTTCCTTTCTGCCATAGGAGCGAATACGGTTGACATTGTCGAGAAATCCCGCAATTTTTAATAGCTCAGAAGCCGAAAGAGAGCTTCCGATTTCCAGAGATTTGATGGAAAAACCCAGATCTCTATTATTTTGTTTCTCTCTGGGATTTTCTGATATTCTGGATATTTGTAGAGGGAGTAAGGCGGCTGCAAATATCCTTTCCCGGCTGGGAGTCCGCCTTATCGGTGAGTAATTGAATAATTTTATCATATTCCAGGGTTTTCAATACTTTTTGGTTCATTGTCCGTGCCTCTGCTTTCAGAATGTGTTATTATTATAGCATAGGATTCTTTACTTTTATAGGGGAATCCGATATACTTTTATGGAAAGACGCCTGCAACGGGAGGTGGACAATGCCGGATTTGGAACAAAAGGATCATAATGATTTTTTAGTAGAAAAAATAAAGGAGCGTCCCGTAAATAAGAGAAAGCTGATTCGCCGCACTTTAATTACTGCGGCTATGGCGGTAATTTTCGGCCTGATTGCCTGTTTTACCTTTCTTGTGCTGGAGCCCGTTATCAGTAATTGGCTGTATCCCGAGGAAGAGCCTCAGATCATTGTATTTCCGGAGGATCAGGAAGAAATGTCTCCAGAAGAAATGCTTTCAGATAATATGCAGGCGGAAGGTGGGGATCAAAATTCTCAGGAGAGTGAAGCGGTTTTCAGTGAAGAACAGCTTCGGAAGATTCTTTCGGAGGTTACACTGGAGGTTGAGGATTACAGACAGCTTTATCTGTCTATGTCGGAATATGTAGGACAGCTGAGTGAATATATGGTGACTGTCACAGGCGTTACATCCAATATCGATTGGTTCAATAATGTGCAGGAAAGTCAGGATCAGTCTTCAGGCGTTATCATCGCCAACAACGGCAGAGAGCTTTTGGTTCTGGCGGACGATACCCCTATCAGCCAGGCACAGGAATTGTCTATGGAATTTTACAACGGAGTGCAGGCTCAGGCGCAGGTAAAGCAGAGGGATTCCTTTACCAATCTCGCAGTGCTGTCCGTAAATCTCAGTGATTTGCCGGAAGAAGGCAGAGAAGATGTTTTGAAAATTGCCCCTCTTGGATCCTCCAATGTTAAGAATCTGGCGGGGACTCCTGTGATTGCGCTTGGAAGTCCTATGGGAATAAGGGATTCTGTAGGGTATGGAATGGTTACTGCGGCAGGAAGCCAGATTTCTGCAGTTGACAGAAATTACAAGTTACTTTTGACAGATATATACGGAAGTCAAAATGCGGGAGGCGTGCTGTTTAATCTTCAGGGACAGGTAATCGGAATTATTACCGGCAATCGTTCAGATTCGGATATGGAAAATGTTATTCACGCCTACGGCATTACGGAATTAAAGAAGGTTATCGAGAAAATGTCCAATGGAGAAAGCCTGGCATACCTTGGCATTAGCGGCGCTGATGTCACTGATGAGGCTCATGAGGAGCTGGGGGTGCCCCATGGAGCCTATGTGAAAGAAGTAGATATGGATTCTCCCGCTATGTTGGCAGGCATACAGCAGGGAGATGTGATTGTGTCCATGGATAACAGGACTATTTTGAATTTCGGAGAATATACCACTGTGCTTCTTCAGATGGAGGCGGGCGCGGAGGTGAATCTGAAAATCATGCGTCAGGCACAGAATGAGTACAGGGAAATGAACTTTACCATTATATTGGGAGAGGCAGAATAGAGAAAGGAGCGGGGAAAGAACCTCGGACAGGATGAAATATATAAAGGATTTTAAGGAAGGCGATAGAGTATTTGACATTTATTTATGCAAACATAAGCAATCATCGGTGACAAAAAACGGAAAGCCCTATGAGAGCGTTACCTTGCAGGACAAGACGGGAACAATAGACGCAAAGGTGTGGGAGCCCAACAATCCGGGCATTGGAGAGTATGATGCTCTGGATTATATTGAGGTTTACGGAGATGTGACAAATTTTCAGGGAGCCCTTCAGGTCAGTGTAAAGAGAATTCGTGTATGCAGGCAGGGAGAATATGATCCTGCAGATTATCTGCCGGTCAGCTCTAAAAATATTGAAGGTATGTATCAGGAGCTTTTGGGAATCATCCAGAGTATAAAAAATTCGGATTTAAGGAAACTTTTGGAGTCTTTTTTTGTGAGGGATGAAGCTTTTATTAAGATCTTTTGCGGCTCCTCTGCTGCGAAAACCGTACATCACGGTTTTGTGGGGGGATTATTGGAGCATACTTTAAGCGTAACCAAATTATGTGATTATTATTGTACTGCGTATCCCATTTTAAAAAGAGATCTGCTTCTTTGCGCTGCCATGTGTCATGACATTGGAAAGACCAGGGAAATATCTGCTTTTCCCGTGAATGATTACACGGATGAGGGACAGCTTTTAGGACATATTGTAATTGGATCTCAGATGGTTGCGGATAAAGCGGCCCAGATTAATGATTTTCCCCATGACCTTTTAATACAGGTACAGCATTGTATTTTGGCCCATCATGGAAAATATGAATATGGTTCTCCTAAAATCCCTGCAATTATAGAGGCGCTGGCGTTAAATTATGCGGATGACACGGATGCCAAAATGGAAACCTTTAAGGAAATTCTGGAAAGTAATCAGGACCATGGAGGCTGGCTGGGGTATAACAGGTTGTTTGAATCCAATTTAAGGGCCAGCAAAATATGAGCAAGGAGGTATTGTTATGAACATCAGCGAAAATGTAAAGTATATTGGAGTCAATGATCACAAGCTGGACTTGTTTGAGGGGCAGTATGCTGTGCCAAAGGGAATGTCCTACAATTCTTACGTGATTCTGGATGAGAAGATTGCAGTTATGGATACTGTAGACATCGGTTTTACAGAAGAGTGGATGGAAAATCTGGATAGAGAGCTTATGGGACGTAAACCTGATTATCTTATTGTGCAGCATATGGAGCCGGATCACTCCGCCGGTATTCCTCTGTTTCTGAAAAAATATCCGGAAGCGAAGATCGCTGCCTCTCCTAAAACCTTTGAAATGATTCAGCAGTTTTTATACGGAGAGGAAAATGGAGCCGCAGCAGAAAATGACATTAATATCAGAAAAATTCCGGTAAAAAACGGTGAAATGTTGAGTCTCGGAAAGCATATGCTCCAGTTTCTATTTGCTCCTATGGTGCATTGGCCGGAAGTGATAATGACGTATGAGCAGAGCGAAAAGATACTGTTTACGGCCGATGCTTTCGGTAAATTTGGCGCTTTAGACGAGGATGAGGAATGGTTGGACGAGGCGCGTCGTTATTATATTGGGATTGTGGGAAAGTACGGGGCACAGGTACAGAATGTGCTGAAAAAAGCGGCAGAGCTGGATATTGCCGCCATTTGTCCTCTCCATGGGCCTGTTTTGAAAGAGAATTTGGCATATTATTTAGATCGTTATCATACATGGTCTTCCTATGAACCTGAAAGGAAAGGGATTGTCATTGCTTACGCATCTATTTACGGACATACTAAGACTGCGGCTCTCTATTTGGCGGAGGAATTAAGGAAGCAGGGACAGGATGAGGTAATTCTTCATGACCTGGCAAGAACTGATATGGCTCAGGCGGTAGCGGATGCTTTTTGTTTTGACAGACTGGTGCTGGCGTGCAGCACCTATAATGCCGGAATATTTCCTTTTATGGAGGATTATATCCATCGTCTTCAGGAACGGAATTTCCAGAACCGTAGGATTGCCCTGATAGAAAACGGATCCTGGGCACCCATGGCTGCCAGGGTAATAAAGGGAATGCTTGAAAAAAGTAAAAATATTACCTATGTGGATTCAACGGTTACTATTTGGTCTGCCATGAAAGAGAAGGACAAGGAAGCTATGGGAAACCTTGTGAGAGAGCTTTTGAGGAAATAATTTAAAATTTATTATATTTTGACAGCAGGAGATCAATAAAGTCGATTTTCTGCTGTTTATGACTATGGGAAGCCTTGTGAATATGAAATATCAAAGTAATAATTTTCATAATACCGGTTACGTGAAGAATGATTTTGTGACTGTAACCATTGAGGATATGGGCAGCGACGGACAGGGAATTGGAAAAGTTAATGGTTTTACTCTGTTTGTAAAGGATGCGGTCATTGGTGATACGGTAGACGCGAAAATAATAAAGATCAAAAAACACTATGCCTATGCAAGATTAGAGAAGGTGATCAAGCCTTCTCCTTTTCGCGTGGAGCCGAGCTGCCCGGTTTATAGACAATGCGGCGGCTGCCAGCTCCAGTCCTTATCCTATGAAAAGCAGCTTTGGTTCAAACAGGAAAAAATAAGAAATAATTTGATTCATATAGGAGGATTTTTACCGGAATATGTTGACAAGCGCATGGAGCCCATTATTGGAATGAATGAGCTTCTGCGTTATCGCAATAAAGCCCAGTATCCTGTGGGAATGGATAAAGCAGGAAAGCCGACTGCCGGGTTTTATGCCGGACGAACACACAATATTATTCCCAACAAAGACTGTCTTTTAGGGACTGAGGAAAATGGGATTATTTTAAACATCATTTTGAATTATATGGAAAAATACCGGGTGAGCACTTATCAGGAGGAGATAGGACAAGGCCTGATACGCCATATTTTAATTAGGAAGGGATTTTCCAGCGGAGAAATTATGGTTTGCCTGGTAATCAATAAAAAGGGGAAAAAATTGTCATATGAAGCGGCCGGAATCCAGAAAAATAATAGTGAATTTCTTCCCTATCAGGGAGAATTACTGGCTGAATTAGCAAAAATCAAAGGTATGACAAGTGTGTCAGTTAGCATAAACACAGAAAAAACAAATGTGATTATGGGAAAGGAGATATATACCCTTTGGGGAAGTTCTTATATAACAGATACCATACAGGTAAGAGACATGAAGAAAGAGGGTTTTCCTGCCGTGGGCAAGGCGCTGAGCTTTAAAATATCTCCTCTTTCCTTTTACCAGGTAAATCCATTGCAGACTGAAAAGCTTTACAGTCTGGCCTTGGAATACGCACAGCTAACTGGAAAGGAAACAGTCTGGGATTTGTACTGTGGTATCGGGACCATCTCTCTTTTTGTAGCGGGAAGAGCAAAAAAAGTGTATGGTGTAGAGATCATACCGCAGGCTATAGAAGATGCCCGGGAAAACGCAGAAAAAAACGGAATTTCAAATGTGGAGTTTTTTGTCGGAAAGGCTGAACAAATATTGCCTGAATTTTATGGGAAGAAAGAGGGAGAAGAATGTTCCATGCGTCATCCGGATGTGATTGTAGTGGATCCCCCTCGAAAGGGCTGTGACCATGCGTGCCTTGCTACAATGCTCCAGATGAGGCCTGAGAGAATTGTATATGTAAGCTGTGACTCTGCTACCTTAGCCCGGGATTTAAAGATTCTGTGCCAAGGAGGTTATGAGGTTAAGCGTATCAGAGGTGTGGATCAGTTTGGGATGACAGTGCACGTCGAGACAATAGTGTTGCTACAAAGAGAAACCTTGTAGAAATCCTTAGATTTAGGCACTTTTCCCGCCATGTGGTGTTTGACGCAGAGGGTGATAAATTCCGCAATAAGCGTATTGAGGACTATATCACGGTTTCGGTAGTTATTGATATGGAGTGTGGGAACACAAAAAACTAAATAGTTGACTGAAAAGGACATCGTGCAAACGGTGTCCTTTTCTTTTAGGCGAAACCGCAGATTTTGAAACAGTCTGCGGCTTTTTTATGCCCTCATGTTACGCAGTAGGGGCAGAAAAAGCCTTGATACAAGCGG
>ERZ1643251.804-NODE-804-length-40435-cov-6.948861_pt1 | contig 40435 bp, 35 predicted proteins | sample MGYA00579261_ERZ1643251 | MGnify/ENA primary metagenome ERZ1643251 (study PRJEB29033, sample SAMEA4952267) | chicken gut metagenome | biome: Broiler Chicken; feature: Gastrointestinal Tract; material: Caecum | place: Ireland | collected 2018 | study: Broiler... | reverse complement strand
TCTGAATCTTCTGATTCATCATCCGAATCTTCTGGGTCTGTATCATCCTCAAATACAAACTCTTCATTTGATTCTGAATCATTTTCTTCTAAGGAATATTCTTCATCGTCTAAATCCTCTTCTGAATCTGATTCAGAATCATCAAATGTAAACTCTTTTTGTTCTTCTGTATCATTCTCCTCTACACTGTACTCTTCCTCTTCATCCTCACTGTCTCCACTCTTAAACTGATGTAATGCATACATCTTTTCTATATCATCTATATTAAACTCTTCTTTCTTGACCTTAGGCTCTAACTCTGAATCAAATGCATCCATATCTAATGCTTCATCAAAATCAAAGTCTAAATCATCTGTATCAATTAAATCATCCGTTGCACTAACTTTATTATTGCTTTGTATTAAATCCTTCTTGTTAGTACTCGGCTTATTTTGCTCTGGTTGAATTGACTTATCCTTGTTGTATTTTTCTTTTAACTGTCTTATATCCAATCCACCCAGACTAACATGACCAGTACCCATCTTAATCTCTCCTAATTGTTATTTCCCCAGTTATCCCAGTCTGTTTCAAAATCTACAAAGTCGTCATCAAATCTCTTACTGACCTTCTCGACTTCCTTCTTTGTTAATTTAACCTTTAAATCTAAATCATCTTCAATATTGCTTATCTCCATATCATCTAATCCATCAAAGATGTTGTCTTTTGAGTATTGAATCCTGTTTACATCTCCTAGAAGTTTCTTTCTTACTTCTGCTTCATTTCTATTACAGGAGAACTTCATTGCTGACATATCTGGCAACTCAACTCCCATCTTATAAAATGCTTGAGCCGCCATTTTTATAAACCTTCTGTTATTTTCATCAGAATCAGTTAATACCGCACCCCTTACATATAAAGCTTCTTGTCTTGAGTTAATCTTATAAGCTATATCACCTTTTTGAGTGAGTGCTCGTTTCCATCCCCTGATTCCAAGAGCTTCTTCTATTGCATCGTTCTGAGCCATTACAGCTGATGCAAAGTGAATAAATATTCTGTTTGTCTTTTTAACAACGTCTACTGCTCTATGAGGAACAAATAAAACTCTGATACCAACGAATCTTAACTCTGATAGGATTATCTGGAACTTGTTATCCAATTCTTTAACTAACTCTGGGTCTTTAGCACTAAGAGTATTCTTAATTGTAATGTACTCATCCATTACTAAGTATAGAATTGGTAGCTTAACTCCTTTCTTCTTTAACTCCCAGATATCCTCACATTCCCAGTCATTTAATATTTTCTTACGTCTAGGTGCTTCAATATCAATGATTTCACCCATTATCCTTAATACACTCTCTTCTGTATGTAAACCAGCCACATGTGGCATCAAAGCTAATGTATTAAAGAACATTGACTGCTTAGGGTCTATCACAATAAACTGCAACTCTTCAGGAGAGTTAAACAACATCAACATCATTAGAATACTAATAGTGTACCAAGACTTACCAGATGCCTGAGGACCAGTAATCATCATTGCCTCAACACCTTTAGCATCTTCAAAGATAACATGTCCTAATTCATCAATACCACCAATAAATGGAAGTTTTCTCTTAGGATTTAACATGTAATCACAATACTCTTTATGTCTAAATACATCACCAAATGATACTATTGCACTTGTTCCAAGTGAAATTATTATATGGAACTCATCTGCTTCTATTGATACATTTACATTTGGATATATCTTCTTACCAAGGTCATCGTCGTAACTCTCCATGCAGTTGGAAATCTCTCTTGAGAAATCTTCCAACTTCTTAATCTTAGTTACACGTGTCATTCTAATATCATAGGAGAAAATTGTCTTTGATGCACTTATCAACTCTATGCTAGGGTCAACTTCATCAATTTGAATGCCAAGTGTAATTGCTACAGCCTTCATACAAGATGCTTTAATCTGTGTCCACTCTGATGTACCTTCTTCTATAACTGTAACATCAGCAAATCCAGGTGTACACAATGGAAGTAAACTCTTAAATACATCGAACAGTCTTTCTCTGGTAAGAACCTGATTCTCAGGCACTTTCTCCAATGCTGAATCCATATCGAATGGTTTATCTGAAAGGTCATTGAAGGAAGGTGTGAACTCTTCTTTCTCTTCTTCAGTTTCATCAAAGGTAAAATCAAATCCACCTGATTCATCTGTATCTTCTTGCTCATCTTCCCATGCATACTCACCAGATAAATCTTCTGCTATATTGTGCTCAAATAAACTCCCCGACTTTTGTTCAATCTCACCAGCTAAGCTTCCTGGTATGTCAGGAGAATTCTCAACTGTGTACATATCTTCTTTTTCACTCAAATTTACTAATCTGAGAGCTGCATATCCAATCAATGACACTCCTGAGCAAGCAATAAGTCCACCACCTAAAGCAACCTGTAATGGTATTCCACTAAAAGATAATAAACTTATCTTTGTTATGGTTCCTACAATAGAAACTAGAATACCTCCAACTCCCATTAGTGCACCAATCTTTATTAGACTGGTTGAAAATTCTCCTATATCATCTGCACTTCTTAACTTGATGCTCGCTGGTAGTTCTTTAATAAGACTCCATGCTGTTTTACTGGTATCCCATGCTGCTTCTATACCTGCATCAAAGTAATCTTTCTTTTCTTCCTTTTGAACATTTGTTTGTCCAGGGAATGGTGTTGGACTGAACATCCCACCACCATTGTTGGTATTGCCAAATGTATTGTTACTATTATTTCCAAAGGTGTTTCCTGAGTTATTCTGAGAAAATATATCACTACTGTCATCAAAAAAATCAAAAGCTGAGTTTGTTTCCTCTTGTTCAAACCCTGGCTCTGTTGAAGGAGGATTGTCTCTTCTATTAAGTTTATCAATATCTGACTGTGAAACATTAAAAGGCATTTTGAATCCTCCTTGTCAATTTTTATAGCTTTAATAAAATCTCAAACAGTAAACTTATAATTAGCACTGCTGCTATAATACCACCCAAGACACTTGCTACTTTGGTTAAATTTTCTTCTGTAAAGTCTGACTTAAATTTAGCCATGTATATTACAATTAAACCAGATATAAATATTAACATATACATTTGGTATCACCACGCATCCATAAGTCTATTCCTAATTAGGAATCAAATCAATAATGTCCAATACTGAATCCAGTATGTCTACTATAATTTCTATAGCTTTTCCTTTTTTCTTCTTAGGCTTCTGCCCTTTACTTAACTGTTCTAAATCTTCTACACTTGTTACTTCTGGTAACTGATTACTCTTCCTCTTTCTCATCAAGCCTTACTCCAGTTCTAAACAGCTTAGAATCCAAAACAGCTTTTGGTAATTCAGCTTTAACTGTGGCTCTTTCTCCACTTCCTAGCATGATACAAAATGAATTTTTGTATCTGCTTTGCTTGTTAGTTGTTACCAAACGTTTCTTAGTTGTATTTGCTCTTGCTATTTCACTTAAAACTGGTAAACACTCCATCTTATCAAAGGTCTCACAGAACTGCTGTCTAACTGATTTATCAGGAATCTTTCCTATTGCATAGTGCTGAATATTAGGTCTAATCTTTAATGCCAATTTATTCTCTTCATCCAGCAATGATGCTATCGTATTTGTAATGATGAAATTTCTATCACCACGCTTACGTCCACCAGTAATAGCATTTAGTATTGTTTCCGTACTGCCCTTAATATCTCCCCAACGTTGAAACTCTTCCCATACCTTGATATTAAGACAATGCTTAACATATTTAGCATGATTTGAAAGCTTAATATTGATATATGCAACAGATAATTGCTTAAGCGCTAACATTACTGGATCAGAAACATTTGTTCCTTCACCCCTCATACCAAAGGAAAATATAACCAATTTTGCTTGATACAATTCATCAGCATCCATAGGTGTTTTAAATGCACTTGCTTTAGCTTCTCCTGGTTCAAAATAAATACTTAATGCATCTGCCATTTTAACTGCTGCTAGATGCTTTGAGTTATCTGAGAAATCAACAAACTCTTTAGATTGAACCATTTCTTTTATTTCATAGTAAACATCTGCAAGCCTTCTGTCTTTTGAATACTTCCATGTCTCTTTATCATCTGTTACCCCAACTGTTTCATACATCCTACGAATAGCTAAACTCATTATCTTGCTTTCTTCTCTGTTGAAGTCTCCTTCTGTTCCACAACAGATTGTTCTGAAAATTGCTGTGATGAATCCTATCGAACTATCCTTTAGGTCATTATCTACATCAGGGTCACCAGTTAAATCTGGAATAGGACAAGGGTCAAAATATGTTGTATCACCTTTTCCTATAGATACTATTTTCACATCCTTAGGATTTCCAGCCCTTATAAAATTTGCTAATGGGTCATACTCATCACCTTCATAGTCCATTACAGATACTACAAACCCATCTGCTAACAAATACGAAATAAGAACTTTAATCCAAAATGACTTACCACCACCAGTTTCAGCACTGATTATCCAGTTATTAGCTGCATCTGAATCCTCTTTGAAGTCGTATAATACAACTTCATTAGATGTTACATCAATTCCTAATGGAACTCCTTTATATCCAACACGTCCTTGCTTATAACTATTAAAGTTTGCAAGCAAATCATCCGTGAGAATCTTCTTAGTTATTCTGCTTTCAACTTCTTTTTCTCTGATTAGACTGAATGGACTTAATGCTCTCACCCAGTCAATCATGTTAATTCTTAACTCCCTTAATCTTATATCATTCTGTCTACAGAATTGTTTTAAGTTCTGTATCGAATCCATCATATTTATAATGGAATCATCATCACGCTTTGCTGAAATCTTTACAATGAATGAGACCTTCATTAAACGCCTTCTATATTCAAGCTCAGCTTCATTCAAATATTTTGTAGATTCAATAATTCTTCTTTTTGCTATAATTTCACTTCTTCTGGACCTGTATGTAAAAGCATCTACCCCATCTCCAGCTGTATTGCTCCATTCTCTCCAAATGGACATTTTATTTTTCATCTCAGCTGAATCCCAGTCAATCATATGAGGCTGTATATAATAGTAAACATCCACTCTTACATTTGGTGCCCAGCACTTCATTCTAAGCATATCCACCATTCTAGGTTGAAGGTAATCAGGAAGCTGAGCCATCATAAAATATTTTGAAATGTGAGTCTCAGAAGAAATGTTGCTAAACCCAACACAAATCTGACTGTTATCTAGCTTCTGAGTAGGCTCAATCAATGATTTACCTGCCACTGTATTGGCTATAATCATATCATACATATCAAATATTTCTTTACGCTTACTCATTTTCTTCTTTTTCTTTTCTTCTTTTAAAGGATTATTTTTCTTCATTTCTGACTCCTTCAATCATTATGAGGATTGAAGCTTAAACTTCAATCCTCGCCTTTTTACAAATGGTCAATATCAATGGTTCCTTATGACTTGTGGCTAACTTCGCATACTTCGTAATCTTTGCTCCAGGTGTTGCACCAGAATATCCATCAATGAATGGAATATCTAAAGTCTTATCTTTCAAAGCACCTGGTCTTGTAATGATATTGGATGTATCAATTATATTTAACTTTGCCTTATAATTGATATACTCTGTATTAGAATTTAAAATAAAGAACTTAGTAATTAAGTTTCCTGCTATTAAATCCTTAACTCCACGCATCCTATCATAGATGATAACTACTTCAAAATCTGAAGTTAATATATCTGTTAAGATTGTAGGATTTGGTTCAGACACTACAAACTGTTCAACTTTCTTAAGCAAGTCTGATTTATTTGCAATGTACTCTCTTCCATCTACTACCCTTAATGGATTGTATGCCTGATAAAATTCTGTCTGAGTATCATAAATCAGAAGTTTGATTCTACATTTCCTCTTTGTCTTAATTACATTAAATAACTGCAATACCAAACTGTTTACATATGGCACATAAGAAATCTCTTTAAAGTAAATGATGTTCTTAACCTTGCAGTTGATACTTCCAACCTGTAATGTGTTATAAGTCTTAACCACACCGCCACTTGATTCAGCCATCTCTGCTTCCTCAAGCTTAGACTTCAAATCTGAACAAGTCTCTCTCAATTCAGCAACGTCGCTTTGGAATTTTTGATTGTCCTCTCTGAGTTCTTCAATCATCTTTACTTTTCTATCAGCATCAGAAAGAACACTCTCCAATTTTGACTTGTACTCAGTAATCAATGCTTGTAACTCTTCTGTATTGGTTGAATCACAAACCTTTTTCATGTGATTCAGTGTATTTGAAAGTGTCTCAAGAGTTGGCATGTACTTCTCTACAAAGTCCTTTAAACTTTCTAAGTTGCCTTCCTCAATGATATTTTCAATTCCAATCAGAAGTGACGTTAAATCTGAGTAGGATACTAAATCTCCACCAAGATAATTTTGAACTTCATTTAAGTCTGCTTTTCTTGATGTGACTTTTGTTACCCATTCATCAGATACAACACTTTTCATTGTCACAGTGTAGATATCATATGCTCTGTACTGAACGAGTAAACTCGCTATTGGTGTAAAACTCTTATTATCATCGGTGATGCCTACCAGCACCACCCTGTTTCCATTACAAAGAAGACTGTGAATCATTTCATATAGTGAAACAAATCTATCATCCAGTTCTTTGTCTATGATTGCTACTACTAAACTGTCTTTGATTTCACTAGCTTTTTCCTTGTCTCCAACTTCAAGTCTAGTGTACTGATGTAAACTACCGTTGATTATATACTTTTCCATATTGTCCGCCTTTCATTAAGACCTTGAAACAATACTAACTAACAATTCTCCAAAAAGCTTTTGACCCTTCTTTGTATCACTGTATTGAGCCGACTCATACCAGCCATTCTCAAAATCAGGGTCCTCATTAATTGTTCCTGCAATGTGCATCTCACTGAAGTAGTATTCTGACTCTTCTCCTAACAGCTCTTCAACCTTACCGTCCATTGCTTTTACAATATCATTAGCTGTTCTAATCTTTCTTCCAAAGACTCTACTCAGATTTCTACATCTGTTAAACACCAACTGTCCTCTATTGAATACTGTATCCTGTAAATCCTCGTTGTCGATATTGGACATTTGAATCAGTGTCTTACTAATTCCCCAGGCACTACAGTCAACAGTCATTACTACGTTATCCGCCATGTAGATAAATTCCTGTAAACATCCAGATGCATATTCAAAAGGAATATCATAAATAACAAAGTTGTGATTTGCCTTTGCCATGTTGATAAACCTTGAAATATGTCCTCTCTGCAATCCCTGTGGGTCATCAGGCTTAAATGTATCTGAACCCATACCCATTGTTAAAAGATGGAATCCACTTTCAACGATACATACATGAGTATTAATACCAGTACTACTGTTAATTGCTGCTTTTAAGTTTGCTCCATCAGGGTCAATACTATCATAAGCTTGTCTGGAAATATAACTCTGTGCCTTATTCTCAGTATCAAGGTCAACTAACAGTACTGTGTAACCTAACTGGTGAACGATATTGGCTAAGTTATATGCAATAACACTTGTTCCACAACCGCCACATCCGGTCACTACAATTGAGTTTCCTCTTGCCGCAAATGGTTTTAATGCTTTCTTAATGCCATTTACATCTACTGAACCTTTTACATTATTATTTGCAAAGCCATCCTTAGGTTCTTTTGCAGGTGCTTCTTTCTTTCTTCCAAATAAACCTCTCTTCTTAGGTGCTTCCTGCTGAACTTCTGGTTCTGGCTCTTCATAATCTGAATTATTATTGTCTGCGTAATCATCTTCTCCAGGCATCACAGAATCAAATGAGTTATTAAAATCATTTGGAGCCATTTCGTTCTGATAATCTTCTGCACTATTTCTGTCATAATCCTCTTCCTGTTGAGAATTATTGTAATCACCTGAATCATACATATCATCTGAACCATAATCATCAGATGAACCGTAATCATCATTGCTAGGTGCACTGTAATCATCGTCAAAGGAATTAAACTTACTTGAGTTACTTCCCATATGTAATTTTCCTTCGTCTAATGGGTCATTATAATCAATCTTAGAATCTCTCATTTCTTCTCCCTCACTGTCTACTGGAATTTCATCTTCATTCTCATAGTCTGTTGATACTTCATCATAGTTATCTTCATATGAATTTGTATCTATTTCATCTTCAGAGTTATCAAAACTATCTTGCTCTGTATAATCACTCTGTTCTTCAAAAGTTTCCTGCCCAGCCAAATCGTTCTGATTCTGATTATAGAAATCATTCTGTTCAGTAAACTCTTCTTCTAACTCTGGTTCAGCATCATCTGAAATTGAATCACCAAACAGTGGGTCTGTGTTCTCATCTAAGTATTGAGGTGTATAATTTACATCCGCTTCTACATCTATATCTTCTAAGGTTAGTCCTTCATCCTCTTTTGAATCATCTACTTCTAAATCAAGTGCAGGCCTGTAAACTTCCTCTTCTGGGAACTTTGTCACATCAGTTGTGATGGCCCTAATCATAAAAGCTACTGTGATAGGAGATTTCTTAGGTCTCAATAGAATTGTACTCATTGATACAATGCTTAAAATCTCTTCACTAATAATATTCGCCATGTCCTTATCCCATGTTACAAAGACATAACTCATATTCTTGTTGCCCACCTGAGCCATGTGTGTTGCAAACTCACTTACTTTTGTTCTAATCTCATATTCATCACGTTCTTGAAAATCCTGAGTGATTCCCTGCTCAAAGATAATTGCCCTATCAAATGAATCACCATGAAGGAATACTTCTTTGTAAATATCATTGATGTACTTCACTACCTGGAATGAATCACCACTTGCATCAAACTTAGGTCTTACTGCTGATTCAATGTTAGCTGTTTTAGCACCACCGCATAATAGAATACGCATTGTTTACCGTCCTTTCATAATTTTAAAAATCAATTGTATCTGTTTCTTCATCCATTGGCTCTTCCAATAAATCTTGGTCAAATTCATCTAAACTAATTACTTCATTACTGCTTTGCTTATTTTCTACATTTTCCTGTACCTTTTGAGCCTCAGCCTTTGGCTCTGCCTTTTGAACCTCAGTTTTTCCTTTCTTTGATAATATTCCCTTATTGAACTTTCCTTTTGATTTTGTACCTACATTAGACAGACTATCAAAATCAATTCCAATTTTTTCTTTTTCTTCTTCTCTATATAAAGAGTCTTTTAAGGAAACCTCTTTCTGCTTAACTGTCTCACGAATTACTCCACTAGTAATTGAATTGAGCTTCATTCTTTCTTTATCATTTAGCTTTTGCTCTTTTTCATTGTCCCACTTAATTCCAACGACCCTGAATGGAGGTTCTCCAATATCAACTTGTCCTCTAAACATTGTTAATGAGGCTTCTGTTGCGTTAAAGTATCCAACTCCATATTCTTCACGAACTCTATCTGATATTTCCTTATCATTTAAAACTGTATATCCTACATATGCTCCATTCATTAATATTAGCATTGAATCACCAATATCATCAATGATTTTATCAATTTTAGACATGTCTTCTGTATAGATTAGAAGATATTCAGTTTCAAACAATGAATTTCTTGCTATGTCTTTAATGTGCGCTAGCATCATCTCTGTTAATGCACATATGTTTGGATTATCATCTTTATAGGTTAATTTATCTAACTCAGCTAGTCTAGGGTCTTTACCAGCTGGCTCCATCAGATTCATTTGCACTACTTTATATCTCTTCGACATTAAGCTGTTATAGAAATCACTCCAGGCATCATAATGATATTCTTTAAAATCTTCTGTTTTACCAGTTATAGTATCTCTTTCCAATCTAACAAAAATGCCAACCTTACCATCTGAAAATGTTACTATTGTACCATCATCTGTGTGCTTTCTTGAAGATATATCCCAAAAAATAGCTGGAGTTGATACCTCATACTTTTTAAGTAATCGATACATCTCTAAGTAGTACTTCTCTTCAAATATAACGAATCTTACTAACAAAGATACGATAAAAAACCATATTGCATATATTACTATAAATCCTCCAACTGAAGTTCCAGCAGAACCAAAGTAAACTGCTATTACCACAGTCATTAGTAATATTATGAATATGGTAACTATTTTCTTCATACTAAAGAATGAGTCATTATAGTTTGACCCTTCAACGTTCATAGGTATGAACATTGCACCATACTTGTTTATAAAATCTCTTCTTCTATTAGTGTTTGCCATCCCTCAGTCTCCTTTAAATTGCACATGACACTTTATCAGTGCCATGTGCATCACTATTATTTATTCGTTGTTGTAGTTGTGGTAGTCGTCGTAGTGGTAGTTGACTCCTTTTGAGCCTCTTCCTTACGCTCGATTTCTTTACCTTTGTTAATCTCGTTATCAATATCCACTGAAGAACCTTTATTATCTTCAACTTTACCATTATTAGGCGAGTTATTAAGTTCCTCAGAACCTTTTCCATCTGTAGCTGTTCCATTATGCGTTACTACTGTAGTTGTACCATCACTATTAGAGATTGTAGTGGTACCTCCACTTGTTGATACTGAATCTGCTTTATTTTCAGTTGTCTTATTATTGTTATTTACTGTTGTACTATTATTTTCAATAGTATTCTGTGAACTTTGACGTGTAGGTTCACGATGCATTATCTTGTCTCCTAACGTTCCAATGGTGTTCTGAATACCATCTCCAATGTACCTAGCTAAACTTGCGTACATCTCAAATCCCATGTCTCTATAATGCTTGAAACAGAAACATATCTGTCTATACATTGCATACAAATACAATAAACTTATAACTATAACAGCTATCAATGTCCATACAGGATTTCCTGATGTTAATTGAACTGTCGAAGTTGTTAATACATCATCAAAGGACGTTATGGCTATTAATCCTGCAAATAAGAAGTAGTATGCTAATGTTGCAAACAGGAATATTGCATTTGTAACAATTTCACCACATGCTATCTTAGCCTTATACCTTGCATCGGTAAACAGAGCCTTGATGATTGAGAAGAATCCTAAGTAAAATATCATTGCCATCAATAGGTTTCTAACCAAAGGTATAATGAATGAACACAAGTATGCACATATTAGTAATAGTGCTGCTGTCATTATATCTGTTGTTTCAATCAAGGTTTTCATTGTATCACCATAAATGTAACTGGTATCCTTTGAAACATTTATCATCAGCATCTTCATGATACTATCAAATGAAATGTTTCTTAAGTCTACTGCCTGAGGATACAATGTATAAATTGTATTGATTCCTACTGAGCTACTAAACTCTTCATTAAATGCAAATGCTGCTTCCCAAGCCATCTGCCTAAATAAAACTTCCGTTGTTAATCCTTCTTGTCCTGCATAGTTAATTAACAGCGTCCAACGATCTACAATCTGTTCATTGACTTCAAGACATTTTAATTCAACTATATTCAAATCTTCTAATGTAAGCCCCAATGAATGCATTTGAGCTTCGCTAAATACCATTGGTCTATTCTCTGGATAGCACTCCCAAAGAAGTGGATTATTTACAGTGTACTCATTTCCATCCGCATCCCAAACCTTAGTTGGCTGTGAATATTCAGGATTTTCCATGATTTTAGTCGCCCAGTTGCTTCTGTAAAACCATGACTGTAATTCTCCATCATACCATTGGTTAGCATTACTTACTACTAATGGAACTATGTTTCCATGTTCATTGGTAGTAGTTAATATTCCAGATTCTCCATCAAACCCACCAGCAGTTAGTTGAACTTGATACAAATAAGGTATTACATTTGTAAACAAGTGCTGTAGGTCAACCACATCTCTGATGTATCCATAAGCTATTGGATTATCTGGGTCACTCTCATCTGATGCATACATGAAATTGTATCTTACCTCTTCTCCATCAGGAGAATCTTTGTATTCACCCTGTAGTTTACCAATCAGAGAGCCAACTGATTCATTTTCAACTAAGAAGGAGTCCTTAACAGCCATGAAGAAGTAGAACACTGGATTCTCACTCGTCCATAAGTATGAATAAAAGCTGTTCATGGTACTTAAATCAAGTCTAGTATAATTTACTGTTGCTTCGTCTAAACCATTCTCAGTTGTATTCCAGTTACTATTGGAACCATGACTTACTATAGCTTGTGCTATATATTGCTCAAATGAATCTACATTCTCATAGTTCTCTCCAGTGATTCCAAATACAGTTTGTCTTGAATCTAACCTACATGCTACTGGCAAACCATAATAGTATGTATGAAAGTTACCTGTTTCATCACCATCGTGTAAAGAGTAGCTGTAAGACCTGTAATCCATGCCGCCCTCAAACTCAAAGGTCTTATAATCAGGGAAGTTGGATAAAAATGTTTGCTTGTATGCATTTTTATCTTGTACATAAACTCCGTCATTGCCTTGCTTAGCTTGATAGGATGATTGATTTGTCAAATTAGCTGGATTAAAATACCAATACATATTTGACATATCATTGTTCTGGTCATTTAATGGTACATAGACATAATTGTATATGTCTTGCTCTTCTGAAGCTGTAAACTGCCTCATTACCATCGGTAATAACCATCTAGCTGATTGTAATTCCTGTATCTGAGTGTATACCCCTTCAGTTCTTTGGTTTACTTTGTTTGAAATATCTTTTCTTACCATTAAAGAACTGTCTGTTTGTACAACGCTTAATGTATTTATTAAGCTTAAAAGTGACTGAGCTTCTTCATCTCCTAAGTTTGAATAATCTTCAGAAGTTAGTGCATCATCCTCTATACGAGCATTTGATACTCCTTCACTAATCGCCCAATAAGTCATTTTGTTATTAAATACCTTATTGACTGTGTTTGAAACAATCAATGGCATTATGTCACCACTTGAAGGTACAAGTAATAAGACATTTATTACAGTAAATACTGAAAATACATACCATGACATTGACCTACTCTTCAATAGCCCTAATATTATAATCAATATTACACATATCATTATCATCCAGGTCGCTATCATTGCATATGATTCTATGAACCATGATGTAAACCAGTTCTCTGCGTAGGTGTCTATGGATAAGAATCCAGAGTCACCTTTAGTTGCCATAGAGTAACTATCTGAAACTTCTCCGTAAACAACTCTTAAGTATTGGTCGTAAATCCAATCTGCAAGTGTATTTGCTAAAATCTCTTTTCTATATTCACGACCATCTGCATCTGGACTCAGCATTAAGTATCCCATGTTCAATACTTCACTTTCAAGCTGGTCCTCGCTCTTAACCGTTGTGATATTACCTATATCAATGTTAAGTACATCAGATGACTCAGGGAATAACTGTGTATTGAGCTCACTTGTTTTTTCCTGTCCTGTTGTAATTGTTGCTGAGTTAATAACTCCATACCAATCAAGGTATGTCATGTAAATGATGGTTGAATATGTACTAAACTCTGTTCCATCTCTTAATGCTAGTACATTTGCGACCTTACGCATTGTGTCTGATACTGGGTATACCAAAATTAATCTGGAAGATTCAGTACTAAAGGTATTCGTACCAGCCCAGTCAAATCTTTCTTTCCATGTTCCACTAGGGAGTTTGCTTTGCTCAAAATCACTATTATTAGCAACAAATGCATCCCATATAGAATCATCTTCTGCTATCTTATCCCCAACTTCAGACACACCTGATGAACCAGAGAATAAACTCTCTACTTTGTCTCTACTAAGAACACCGTTTCTCGTATTGACTGAACCACTAGAATAAGACTGATATAAAAAATTCATCATTTGTCTTATTATGTTGGCATCATTAGTCTTTTCTCCAATTTCAATCTGATTAGCTATCAGTATTGGGTTTTCTGATACCAAGCTTACTGAGTTTCCATCTTGTGTTACCAAATCTGTAAGTATCTCAGATGTATTAGCAGAGTTAAATGCATTAGGTAAAACTGATGCCGCAAATGACATTGTTCCCATGATATCTGCAAAATCCTGGTCATTATTGAACACTTTCGACCATCTTGAATTGTATACGTCTCCAGTGGCCTCTATCTTCAATGTCAAGTCGTGTGTATCATCGTCCATATGTTGATTAAACAGCTTTAATGCAGCCTCACCATAATTGCTTGTAGCCGCACTAGATGATGTTGGATAAAGTAAAGATTGTGTTGCTATAGTATCTAAGTCGTAATACATTAGGACTGTACCATCTGCTAATTTAGAATCAGATATAGCAGGCAATCCACTCTTGATTCCATTACCACCTATAAAGTCACCTATCTTCTCATACCATGGCAAATCATCCCGCTGTCTCGCTGACGATATTAATTGTGAATTGCTAGTGCTGGATGAATATCCATTCATTATCCATGAGTTAAGTAAGTTTATTTTCTTACTGGTTGTTATGTTCTGATTACAAGCTGCTGGAAATACCATTGTTCCATCTGATAATGTAATATTTGCAAATGTATCAAGGTATATAGACATATCATTATCCCATGCATCTGTAAACCCTGACTCAAATGCATCATTATACTCTGAACTGCGTATTGAGTTTGTCATTAAACTCATCATCTGTAAATCCCAGCTGTCTGTATAGTCTAACACTGGAATATAAGTGCCGTTTCTTAATACATAAAAGGTAGGCACTTCTCCACCTTGTGGCAGTAATAAAAGGCTATAATTAGACTTCGACCACTCACTAGATGAAAAATTCTGTGAGTTGGTTTGTATAAAATTATCTAAGTAAGTATTACCAACCTCCTTTTCTCCTAGACTTGATAAAGTTCCTGATGATACAAACCACAAATCTCTAAAGGTTGCTGGTCTTACTATACCACTAGCCTCATCCATTGAAAGGGTTCCATCATTTGGCATCGGAGATTCTCCTAGCTTTCCATCACTTCCCAATGGAGTATATGCTACATAAATTTGCTCATTAACAGACTGCTGTGTTACTGCATAATCACACAGGTCTTGAATTACTTCATTGTTTGATATATCATTTCCACTACCAAAGCATAATGCTGAATAACCTGCACCATCGCTTCCACCTGCTCCAGTATGAAATGCACTGTTATAATCGTCTATAAGCGGCTGACAGAAGTTACTAAGGAACACTCCCCATACTATCATCTCCCACTTATTCCAATTATCAATGGTAAAGTTATTGTTCAGTATAGGCGAGCCTAAAGCCGCATTAGTTCCTAAAACAGCTAAACTTCCACTCGCCCATACTGTAGGAATCATAGCATAAACACAAGAAGCTGAAATCATAACGGCTAGTGCCCCAGCCAAAACTTTCTTAGTTAGCCTCTCTACTTTGTCTTTAGCAAATGCCTTTCCTAATTTGATTTTGTTCACTAACCGTTTCATAGACTACTACCTTTCTTGTTATATTCCTCGTATAATTTCTTCTATCTTTATTGCTGCATCTCCAAACATGTTAATTAAGAATAAAACTATCTCGAATACATCTATTCTTAATAATAGTATGCCTACTACAATTACTACTGAACATCTCATTATCATATTGCCCAATGTCATATACTTACGCTCACTAGCATCATAATATGGCATATCATCTTTGTATCTTATTGCTACCCAATGACCTAAAGTTAATTTTTCAGTTAGCTTAATTCCCATATCAGCATTTGTATCTAACACCCATGCTAGCATCAATAGCATTGCATATCCTATTAATATCCAACCAATAACAACAATGGATGTTGATACAAACCTGTTCCTAGAATAGACGTTCTCCTGATTCATTTCTTTTTGAATCTTAGCTACAGTCTCAAGGTCAAGTATTACCATACCATTCTGACTTAACTCATACTGATAATTACTCATTAAGTAGTCATTTACTGCATTATGGTCTATTGAATACATCATATTATTTTCTGCTAGATAATTATTCCAATACTCCAACGACGCCTCTGGGTCAGATGAATTTATCCACGCGCTAAACAATGATGTATCAAACATGTCTGAATCCAATGATAAACAATAAAATCTTTGCTTATCTGCTGTATCACTGTTATAGTCTGCTGTACCTATTTCTGGTCCAGGGAACATTCCACTAATGTTAACTGAATCACCAGTTTTTCTGGTCAATTCATTTATCTTTGCATTTTCTCCTGGGATAGAATCAGAGTCACTTTCTGTTACGCTCACACCACTCATATTCTTTAAGTTTAAAGTTTTTACTTGTGGCTCACTATCTGCGCCAGCTAGTAAATCAAAATCTGCAAAGTCTGTTATTTGTAACTCTGGCATTTGTAAATCAGTTGCTAATGACTCTCCTGTTAAGTCATTACCATTTTTATCCACAAAGTTTGCCATGGATACACCCTTTCTAAATACTGGCGTATATTGTTTGAATATATCTTTTGTCACACTGTTGCTTGTTACTATATCTGAATCTGACTCTATCCATCCTGAATCATCAGTAGAAAAGTTTATTCTTATCTTTCTACCATAAACTGCTAAACTTGAATTTTTATCCGTGGATACTCCAGGTGAATATGTAGCCTCCAAGTAGTCTCTAAGTATAATTCTTCCAGAATATGCATCAGTTGAAGTCGATTCATCCAAATTTAATCCAACTGGTATCTGACATACTCCTTTTATAATAAAGGATGACTTACTTTCATCATCGTTATTTTCTGCGCCACTTACTGTTAAATAGGAATCCACAGTATCAGATAAGTATGTTCCTGAGTTCAACCACCCATCACCCTCAGAGTCATATTTTATTATCTTGCCAGTTAATAAGTTTAAACCTATACCACTTCTCTCTAAATTAGCTGTAACAGTATTATCCTTATTATCTGTAAGACTATCTATGTAATATACTGGATATTCCATTAAGTAAACATTGTTTTGTCCATCTGCTGAACTAAATACATATTTTGTATTGTTCATTCCTAAAAGGCTATTAATTTTATCATAGACTTCCTTATCAAACTCTATGAATCTCATTTCAAACTGTGGATGACCATTTTGTGTTATTACCAAATCTTTTCCAGGCACGTTTAAAGATGAATCCTTATTAGCCTTAGATGCTTTGATAATCTGATTTTCCTCTAAGGAAGTATCCAACAATGTAATCTGGTTCCCTTCAGAATCTATTGCAGGTGAAAAATAATTATTTAAAAAACTGGGGTCTATAACATTTACAATAGATGTTCCACCTTCTGACTGAGTAACCTGTATACTCTGTTGAAATAGCTCTATTAATCCATCTATTCCTCCATCTGCCGAGGATGATTGCCCAGTCTGCGTTGCTGTAGGATTCAATACATAAACGTTAAACGCAAATTTTTTATTTAGTTCATTCTTCATATCATCAGATAAAAGCCTAACAGGTTCAGCATCCATATCTTCCCGCCAATGATCTGTAGATACAGTACCATCACCTCTGTAAATTACTCCATGTACACTTGCCATATAATTACCTGCCAAGTATGCATCCAATCCTACAGTTGTGCCTGAACTAACTACATCCAATCCCTTTATATGATTTCCATTTTCGTCATTACCAGGGTTTACATCATGACTCTTACCATTCTCATCATAGTATTTTATACCGGTTGTTGTTTCATCTGTATATTGTTTGTAACTCACTACAGATTGGTTTAACATAATCAATGCTGATTGATCCTCTGCTTCAGCCAATTTTCTTATGTTAGCTGCTATCTCAAGCATATCACTTTTTGTCTCTTGAACCATAGTATCACTAAGTAATCCAGCGTTTCCTAATGATTCAAGAATTTCTATATTAGAATTTACTCTATTTTCAATTTCTGTAGCCAAGCTTGATGTCATGAATGCTTGAATAACTTCACCACACCCAGGTATAGTCAACATTATTGTTAAAAACACTACACTTATAATTATTTTTCTTATTGAAAATCTAGATTTTTTCTTTTCTTTCATGATGTCCTCCATATCAATATAGGCGAGTACCTATTAAACTCAATAGACACCCGCCTAATCATAATCAATGCGTTGTAAACCTGCTTGCTATGAACTCTATCACTCCGGAAAAGATATTCGAAATGAAGTCAGGTATAAGTGCCCCACCACCAACCACAAGCCCTACAATTAATGTAGCTGCCATAATTGCCCAAATCTTATATTTTAAATACAAGACTAATGGATTTTTCATACCTTGTCCATCGCTATTACAATAGGCATCGTGCATTGCCTTCTTTGCATCTCTAAATGTAAAATTCAAAATTGTAACAGCTCTTCCACTATCTTTAATAGTGAACTTATCAACCACTTCTTTTACTCTAGGTACCACTATGTATGTGATTTCCATTATCACCATTAAAGGTAGGAAAGTCACTATCAATGCACATACTAAACCTAGTATTAAGCTAAATACTCTATTTACAACGCCCGTCCATTCACTAAGTTGAATATAATCTATAGTCTCAGCACCAGTTCCCATCTGGTTCTCTAGAGAATCTACGATTTCATTGATACTCATAGTGATACCTCCAACTTAAGTTAACCTATGCTGGAAATAAGATTCAGAACACCTTCTGCAACATCCAGTGCCATATTCATAAACACTGTGATATTTCCAGTTAAAAGGATAAAGTCTACAACTGCAAGAATCATGTAAGTCCATACACGAGACTTTAAATAAATCCAAAGTGGATTCTTACCAGTTTCAACTGTATTAGCTGCCTTTAATGCATATACTGCATTATCGGTAATCCATTTGAATCTAGGTTCTCCACCAGAACTGGTCTTTGCCTGTCCAGGATGATTGGCTGCCGCATTATCACATTGCTCCTTAAACTGAGGTGCTACGATATATGCAATATCAAGAGCTGTAAAAATAAACATTGCAATGTTTATAATCAGTACAAGGAATCCTAATAGAGCATTTACAATAGGAATGGCACCGCTCAAAAGGCTTGTAGCTGTAGCTGTATCTGCCTGAATACCTAAGTCAGTTGTCATAGAATTGATTTTATCGCTAACCTGACCAGCTGCGACAGTTTTTTGAATCATAGTATTGATTGCAGGCACATCATTTGGGTCATAATAATATGTTACTGAATTTCCACTAGCATCTGTAATAGAGATTGCTTGACTCTTATTTCCGTCTGCTTCTTTGCTAAAGTAATTTGCTCCTTGAGCATTTCCCCAGGAACCACCAGTAGCTTCAGGACAATTCTGTGCTACCCATTGTTCAATACTCATTCCTGATGTGTCAGCCGCAAACACTGTAATTGGTGAAGCTACAACCATGAATGCGGCTAGAAATGTTACGATAAATCTTGTTATCTTATTCATATTCTACCTCCTAAAAACTTTTTAAATATGATACTATTTCTTCACCGTATGGATACAAAATACACATTATGCCTAATATGTTGTTAAGTACCCTCATTACTTTATAGTTGAACTCTTCCCATTCATTACCTGTGTTAAACCTTAAACCAAAGAGCTTCTTAGGAACCAAAGCTACTTTTTTCTTGCTGAAACAAAATAACCTAACTCCACCAGATGTTAACATATCGCTAAATAGATGGCTTATCCAGCCAGATGCAACCCCTAGTAACAATAAAGTTGCTATCTCTTTATCAATTATTGATATCTTCTCATTTATATAAAGCCCATTTGGTAAAGCTATGCTTACTACAGTAAATAGTGTACATATATCTATACTGTGCGTTTGCCAACTCCTATGCTTACCACCAGTCAAATGAATTATTTTATTGATGATAAAGTTTAAAGTTGTTTTATCTCCAACATTTTTCCATATGTGATCTACATCTGGCATTGCTGCTCCAAACTTTCCAGCCATGAGCATTATAGGTATTGTCAGATAATAATTTATCTGAGTTATCCCATACGAATTTAGAAAAATACACGCCATAAATGCAAAACATATAGAATACTGCCTGTGAGTTTTGCCTGTCATTTACTATCTTACCTCAGTGCTTCTATCTGGTCTGTAATGTATCTTGGGTCTGAAGCTGGTACAAAACCCTTTACCTTATCATCTTCAGCATAATTCAAAAGGTATGATGCATCAGCTACATCAGGTTCATCTTTCTTTTCTAAAGCCTTCTCAACTGCCTTATTTAAAGTGGCTGATGCTTTAATTCTAACCGATATAGACTGATGCATATTCCCATCTAAACCCAACTTCAAATTCTTCTTGTAATACAGACTACCTAATCCAGGAAACTGTACCATATCACCATCAGTTTCAGCTAAATCTGATGCAATCATCTTCTCAGCTTCTTTAATGACTCTTTTTACAATTTCCTCTGATAATCCTGTTTTTTCACTTAATCTTGTGTAAAAATCAGCCATATTCCAACCTTCTTACTAGAATGCTATTACTTTCTTTCTCAAGTAGAACTCATTAGCAACACCGTCTACCTGCTCAACATCAAAGCCTACCATATCTTCAGTGTATATACAGGCTGTAAACATTGCTAGTTGCTTATCTGGTACTGTAATCTTCACAGCCTCTACATTACTGTCATTAAGTATTACCTCAACGTGTTGTAATGCATCAGCTAGCTTAGCTTTGAAAATTGTTTTTTGTCTCAATGAGTCTATTTCTTCTTTACGTCTTTGTTTAATCTTTTTCTCAATTCGGTTTTTGTTCCGAATGACATCGCCTGTTCTACTCATAGATTACACTTCCAATCATAGACCACTTACAAGATTTGCTATGCCATTTACCAACATATCTCCGAGTGCAATACCCAGATTCTGAAGAATACCAGAACCGAACAGTATAAGCATCAGCATTGCAAGAATGACCGTTACTACGCTGTCCTTAAAATAGCATCTTAAAGCTGCTACGACTTTTCCAGGTCCAGCCTGCTCAGTTGCTACTGCATTTAAAGCTGCTTGAGATACTAAACAAAATCCAGGTGCCACTCCACCCTGTTGCATACCCATATTGTTACCACGCATACCATAGCCGCCACTCATTCCATAGCCACTCATTCCATAGCCACTATTCATTCCCATACCACTGTATCCAGAGTTCATACCCATTCCCATACCATTGGCTTGGTTCTGCTGACTTCCGCTTTGAATAACCTGTCCAGTCTTTCCATTTGAAAGAATACCCTGAAGTGGTGGAATAAGAATGTAAATCAAATCAACAAGTACTCTAATGGGTAAGTAGAATGTAATCACCAGAATTAATGCCTGTACAATCACTCTACCTACTCTTTGTAGTGCTGACCTGAGTGGTGATAACTCTTCTGCCTCTTCACCAATCATGTTCAAGGAACCACTCATATTGTCCATGAACTCCGAAGAAGTTACAGGTAAATTTGACCCGCCATTCAGTGTTGAAGACTGGTCTGTATTCTCCTGCTGAGGAGTTGTCTGTTGTGTATTTGTAGATTCCTGAACTTGTTCCTGAACTTGTTGTTGTGTCTCAGCCTGTTGGATTACTTCATCCAATGACCCAGCTGATTCTGATGCGTAGACTTGAACGGGCATTGCCAGCATGATAGCTGCTACAAGTGCAAGAGTTCTTTTCTTTCTTGTTAATGCTCTGTCACTTTTAAAGGAACCCTTCATTTCTCTACCTCCCTTTCTTTTTATTTAAAAATTTTATTTATTTTTGTGTGCACTGGTAAAAAAATAGGTAGTCAACTGTTAATTGACTACCTAAATGGAATAAAATATTAACTAGCTAAAACTTAGACTAAAATATATCGTCCAAAATACTATCTACACTATTTCCTTCCTTCTTTTCCTCTACTGACTTACTCTCTTCAACAGGTAAATCCAAATTCCTAAGAGCCTTTTCCATTTCATCTGAAATCCTAGGTTTCTGAATACCTCCAAAGAAATCCTTCACATCTCGTAAATCAATATCCACCTGTTCATCTTCTGTAAACTGATTCTTTCCAGCTTGTGCATATTTACTATGCTCAGCTAGTGATATTTTATTCTCTTCAGCTGCTTTATCATATTCACTGGCCAGACCTTCTGCTAACAGCTGAATCTTGGATACTCTCATTCCCATCAAAATCAGAAGCATCTCTTGAGTTGAACTGTCAGTATTGGCTATCTCAAAACTGGTCTTTTCAATAACTTGAAGTAGCATATCAAAGTCTTGACTGGTATATGTATTAAATAAACTCTTTACCCTTTTTACAAACTCAGGCGAAAAATCATTTAATGATATTCCATGCTTTACATACATGATATCAACCACAAACCTTGCCATATTCTTCATAAACCTATTAAACTCTGTTCCATTTGACTTTAGTTCATTGACATACTGAAGAATATCTTCCAAAGATGAGTTAGCTGCTTCAAAGAAATCCATGTATAAGTCCGCTGATACATTACCTAGTGTTTTTTGAACTGTCTTTAATGTTACTTCATAATCATTTGCTAGAGCAACACTTTCGAGTAGATTTATACATTCTCTTGGGATTCTATCTCCCTTCTTTACAATTAGCTCCAATGCTTGCCTTGTCACAGTTAAATTTTCTGCTTGAGATATTTCCATAAGCCTGTCTATCATACTATCAGCAGTCTGTCTCTTTACTTCTAATTTAACCTGACACCTACTCTGCAAAGGTGCTATTACATCTTGTGGGTCAGTGGTCAAAAACATTACTACAAGATGCTTTGGTATATCTTCAATTATCTTTAACAAACTGTTCTGTGCATCTTTAGTTATCTTATGACATTCATCAAATGCAATGATTTTATAATCTGTATAAAGAGGTGGTACTACAGCCTCTTGCATAATCCTCTCTACATCATCTTTCTTATTTGCAGTGGTAGCATTTACCTCTAAGATGCCTTCACAATCTATTCCATCTGTACTATCAATCAAATAACTGTTTATCTCTTTACAGGTTTCACATTCTTCACAAGGAGTACCATCTGGCTTAGGATTCTGACATAAGTAATACTTCGATATAATTCTCTCAAATGACGTCTTACCACATCCACGTTCTCCATAAAGCATAAGTGTTTGTGGTCTTTTTTCTTTCTGAGTAAACCTACTTTGTACAATATCCTTAATCTCTTGTCCTTTATATTGCTCCATTGTAACAGGTCTATACTTTCTATACCATGCCATTCCTTCGTACATAATAGTATTCCTCTCTTATCTTAAATATACTGTAAAGCATACCAAATGATGTAACCTGCAAGAAGTAAACTTCCTACCGTCATGGCTGCATTAAAAGCCTTTTTAACTACTGCTGCCCCAATCAAAATTGCAAATGCTCCTATGTAAACTGGTAAGGGTATCACCTTCAATGCTTCGAGCAGTTGCATGAGCAGTACGTATACATCATTCAAATACTCCATAAACATATCTTTTACCACTCATAGCTTATGACCAAAACTATGCCCTTTCTTCTTTATTTGTCCTGTTTCAATAAAAAAGGGACTACGCTCAACACGTAGTCCCTTTTTGTTCGCTGTCAGCTTACTGAGCGTCGCCCTTCTGAAGCATGGACATAATGAACAGAGCCTGTCTTTCCTGATTGGAAACTGCTCTTCTGCTGGAAGCCTTGGACTTTCTAGCAGGCTTAGCTTCCTTGTTCATTACGAAGCCGAAGTACTTAGTGTACTCGTCGCTGATTTTCTTGGTTCCGTCAGCGCCATCCTCGTCGATAATCTGGTTCACATCATCATCGGACACGAAGGATACTGCCTCTCTGTCAAATGCGAAGTAGTAAGAACGAAGCATCTCTTCCTGAGTCTGGATGCCCTGCTTACTGGACTTCTTGATGCTACCATTTCTCAGACTGAAGGAATACTCAGGTCTTGCAAACAGCATCGTCATGTGCAGTCTGTCAAGGATTGCAGTCTCACCAGGATTGATAACTGCATCGTATTCCTGATTCTCGTACTTGCCAGTCTCAGGATTCAGAACATAGTTGGGAGCCTTATACTGAACAGGCTCAGCACCTACGTTACGAACCTCGTAACCAACTTTGTAAGAAGTAGGAATGATAGGATACTTACCATTCTCACCCTTAGGCTGGCTCTTATCAGGCTTAATGTTCGGAATCAGATAAGTGGAGAAGATTTTGGTAACTTCAAAATCATCTGCCTTAGTGCTCAGGGTATCAAGCAGTCCAGGATTGGACTTAAGTACCTGCTCAGCTGCCGCCTTAACCTTGTCGTCCTCGGACTTCTTAGCTTTCTTTCCCTCATCAGGGGTAACCACAGGTGCCTGAGCCTCAGGAGCTTCTCCGCCCCAATTTTCACTACCTTCAAAGATTTCTTCAAGCTTACTCATTGTTTTTCCTCCTATACTTTTTAAGCTTTAGATTATTTAAAAGAGATATTTTTTATTTCTCTCTCTTAACTTATTTATATACTAACGCTGTTCTTCTAATCTGTCAACACTTTTTTCTAATTTTTTTCATAAGTTTCTATTTTTATTTCACCCATCATCCATATTTTCTTTATATTCCCTCATTATTGCCATACAGTTTCATATCCACTCTTTTAACTCTCATTATTAAATTTTTACTCATCCCTAATATAATTTTACTACAATGTATATAAACAACTATTTATATGTTACTTCACCTATAACTGTCCTACCGTTATATTCACCAAGTTGAACATTAACAGTAAACTCTGTTCCAACTGATAACTTAGAACCTTTGTCATATGGTATATCCAATTCATATGTTCCAGACATACCTGATAAACTTCCAGTTAAAGTAGTCTTAATACTTAATGCATTGGAACCTTCTGTTTTTACATAGTGATGAATTTCTGTTACTGTGAATACTAGTTCTTTATAGCCCTCTTGAAAGCTTATTTCTGATGCTGAGTTAAACTCTGTCCATCCATTGCTATTGCTTGTATTACTAACTGGAGCCGAATAAGATGTATTTGGTTGACTAGGTGTTACATTTGTTACCTGTTGATTATTTGTATTATTGCTTGAACTCTCAGTACCTCTATTAGAAGATTTATTTCCGAGTCCACTTATAACTGAAGCAATGATACAAATAATTAAAAATGCACCTATTCCTACTCCAATAACAGCTATAGCTGTTTTCTTAGATAGTTTATTACTATTTCCTGTATAATTACTCGAACTCTCTTCATCATCGTCTGAACCTAAATGGTCTAAATCAAAACCGCTTTCAGATTCTTCCTCTTCTGAAGATTCATCCCCAAATTCAAAATCGTTAAAGTCCATACTTAACTCCTTTACACCCAATTAGTATAATGACCAAAAACAGGGTTATTTACAATGCTCAAATATCATATTTAGTTTGACACAACTCTAAACTTCCCTTTCTTGTGTTGTAGCAGTATATTGACTTTTCTTTAATCTTCCCAGTCCTGTCTGCACTCTCTAAATAGATATTATTTTTATCTATAGAGTATAATTCAGCCCCCTCAGCTATTGGAACTAGATTTCCTAGCTTATCTGACGGTGCCACATAAACTATGTTATCCAACTCTACTATAAGTTTTCCATCAACTATAATTGCCTTAAAATCAGGAAAATAATCCAGCTTATTGGCTTCTCTCATACTACACAGCATATAGAACAATGTGTAAAATCCCGCTCTATTGCTGTTCTTTAACTTTGAATCATCATTCTCTCTAACATAGCAATCTAATTTCCAAAGTTGTGTTACATCTTTAGAGACTGCATTGGTAACCTTTCCAGTCACAAGACTTATACACTTCATTCCACTTGGTTCATCATTTTCACTAACTCCATCCTTAATGAAATTAAGTATATATTCTCTTTTATTGGAAGTATCTAAAATTACATTTGTCTTAAAATAGCCTCTCTTTGGGACACTCTTAACTCTCAAAATATTTTCTAATTGCGCCGCAATATCTTTCTTGTCAGAGCACGCGCTTAAAATATTTGATGATATTAAGCTATAAAAATCAGTAAAGTCCACGTTACTTTCTGATTCAGGTGAAATGAACTTATTGAGACAATAATCAAAATAAATATAATATTTTGTATTTTGATAACTACTTAAGTCTGTAAGACTTTTCTTTTCTTTTGTACTGAATGGAATTACCTTATAGCTCTTATTTATAAACTGTACTGCTATATCACTATCTGTATCTATTACAACAGCAAGACTACAATCCTCTACATATATTTCAATATCATCTATTATTTGCTTTGCCAATAAGCCTAATGTTGCATACTTTATTGGCATGTCTAATGCATACAATGGATATGGAAGTGCAGTGTACAGTGCTTCATAAACCGATACCAAATCTTTTAATTTATCCGCCTGTGATTCATTCAGCAATATAAATGGGTCAGATAAATTTGTTGTGCATACCCTATTTAATAATAAAGCCTTCTCTGCCTGTTGAAAAATCTCTACATTATCTATAGTGACTATCTTTCCATTGATTGCTTTTCTCATAAGGTCATTTTCCTTTCCCAAATAACTTGTTTATAACTCCTACTATTGAGTTATACATATTCTGGGTTTGCTCTCCCTTACTTGTCCCATTTAAAAATATCTTATCATTATCCATGGAACGCTTCTGCCTTGTTTTATTTACAGCCATACCAAAATCAGATACAGGTTCACCAAATGATGGTAACTCATCATCTTCTTCAGTTGACTTATTAAACTCTGCATTTAGATTTTTTGTATATTCTTCTAAGTCTATCTCATCATCTTCTCCAGAATCACTATCTTCGAAGATGAATCCATCTTCATTATCATCTGAATCTTCTGAATCATCTGAATCTGAGTCCTCAAAGATGAATCCATCCCCCTCTTCATCCCCTTCTTCATCTTCATCTCCATCTGGTTCTGAATCATCAAAGGTGAATCCATCCTCTTCTTCATCTGATTCTGAAGAATCCTCAAACTCTATTCCGTCATATTCTTCTTCATCTTCTTCAGTATCATTTTCATCATCGTCAAATACAAAGCTGAAATCATCTTCTTTAGCCATAGACTTACCCCTTCATTATTGACAGTGTACTAATATGTACACGTCCAAGTGAATCTTTTTCTATTGCTACTCTAATTTTATCTTCATCTGCATTGTTAGGATTTACCACAATAACAATATGCATTGGTCTTAAGTCTATTTTTAAATATGTTAACTTATTATTTTGTAAACCTAATCTTTCTACCACAGCTGCATCAATCTCTTTTACCTGTGATACACTCTCTCCAACATCAATATCTCCTAAAAAGGTGAACTTGTTATTGTTCATCCTGATGTACTCAAGTTTATCATCTTTCAGCTGAAGTGTTGTATGTAAATCCTTGAGGTCAATTACACTTTCCTTGACTCCATTCTTTTCTTTGTCATAAACCATCTTATATGATACACCAGATGCATCCAATGTATCAAGAACTTCTCCTAATGTTGAACCTATATACAACTTACTATCTTCTGTTACATTGATTCCTACCTGCATGTTTCTCCACCTCAATTCACTAATGATATATTTGATAATACAAACTGGTTGTTCCTCTCTGTGTCGATTAAAAAAGTAAACTTAATATCTTTTCCCTTAGTATTTATGACTGCTGATATGCTGGAAGCAGTTTCTACTACATATATATCCTTTTCAGAGGTGAATCTTACAACCTTTAATGTTTCAGTAACTTGCTCTACTCTAGTTTTTCCATTAGTATCTACGGGCAACGCAAGTTGATGTAGTATGCTTACACCAACTTTTTTACGATAATCCTTATCTTTTAAGATATATCCATAAAAACTTACACCCTCTATGATATCATTTACGCATTTAATAGTAGCTATATTATGAGTTGACACAGTACCTGTCTGCATCCTTACAACAGTGTACTGTGCCATACTACCAACATTTACTGATAACTCTAATGCTATTGGTAAACGTGTATATCCTAATGCTGTCTTTATATCATTTATATTTCTGCCCAGTTCAATTTGAAACCCAGGCATTACAGTAATTGATTTGTCTGAATACCCCTTTTTATAAGGGTCTAATACATACATCTTACCATCTATAATTACTATAAATGATTCTCCATTTCCAAATAACTTCCTTATTTTTTGCTTCTCTCCCATATCTATTCCCCAAGTCTTTTTAGTTCATCTTTGCAGATGCCTTCAACAAGCTTATTTAGATTAACCTGCTCTGAACCTATATAAACCTTTCCTCTGGATTTATATGGAATTTCATCTGCTGGCTTATTATTTTGTGACATGTTATATTCCGTTAATAATTGAATGTTATTTGTATATTTAGCCCATGTATAAAAAGAATGAACTAATCCATTCTTTTCTGAACTACAAAAAGGACACTCACCATTTAAAGCTAAATATGTGGGAATATCACAATAAATAGTGTGCCCTTTTGAACATGTCCAATAATATTTTGCTTTACTGTCTACTGGTATGTTTGCAGGAGAATCTCCATTTCTAACTGTATTAAAGGGATTTAGTATTAATGATCCATTAGCCATGTTTAAACAGTAATCAAATAAACTCTTTGATTCTGTAAACTCGTCTGTCATAATTATATCTGAAGCTGATTCATATCCATCATTGTCAATGACATGTAGCACTCCATGTCGACTACCTAAATTTTCAATCTTCCATCCATCGTTGAGTATTCTATCCCATATATCAGATGCTGCTATAACATCATACTCAAGTGTATGCATATTTGTAAGCCTATATAAAGCTGGTCCAGTACCATTAACCATCTTTATAAGAGTTACTCTATATAAATTCATAGGTATTTGTATTACTTTACGCATCTATTATTCCTCCCTGTCCTCATCATATGTAAAGAAGATATAGCATAACTGCTCAGGAGATAGCCTAAAGAACTGCTTTATAATCATAATCTCGCTCTGAGTAAAATCTTTATGACCATTAATCTTAATATTCAATGTCTGGTATGTAATACCAAGAACATCGGCCAAATCCTTTTGTGTTATATCATTTAGTTTTAAAAGATATAAAATTGCCTCTTTCATCCCAGTTCTCCTGACAAATCTTTATAGGTACGTCCTAACTCAGCTCTACTGAATGGTGTAAAATCAATGTAGTAATATGTGCATCCATCTATCTCAGAACCTTCAAATCTTAATTGTAACTGAGAATACTGTTCCACTCCTGTACATACATATGCTGTAAATCCTACTTCCCAGTTGGCACCAGCATCAAATATTTGATATAATTCTCTTGATGCTGCTCTTTCTTCTAAAGTCTCTAAGTTCACAGAAAAATCTGACTGCTTCTCTTCTATTGCAGTTTGATTTATCATTAGCTTCTCAAATACTGTATCTAATGAGTCTCCAATGTTTATTCCATTTATCTTAACTACATCAGGCAGTTCTATTTCTTCGTCACTGATTGAATTAACCTCTCTATCAGTTTCAGATGCTAATTCTCTTTTCTGTGAGTATATCATATCAGATTTATTTAAACTCTCAACTATACCTAAATAGCACTCTTCTACTGTTAAAGTATCACTTGTTGGATTAACAATTCCAATGGAGTTTATCCTAACGCCCTCGTCATTGCTTAATCTTGCCCCATATGTAGTTGTAAACTCTGGTATTGCCCTATTTGGATTTATACTGCCTTTTATAACTTTTGTAAAGTCTCCTAGTTTTACTGGATATGCTATACTCTCATCTTTATATGTTAATCTCAAATTACTTAAGAAGTTCTCTCCATACAACTTTTGAGTTACATTAGTTTTTACTGCTAATGTGTTTAATCTCTCCTGTACCCAAGTCTTTTCTGCTAAGCTTGATTGAGTTGTTTGAGGTGATATTTCATTAAGTGTATTATTAACTTTATCAATGGTATTTGCTATACTTGCAATTAAATCCTGTGATGCCTCTGTTTCACTTTTTTCATCTATATTTGATGTGGTACAACCACTTAATAGTGTTGCTACTAATAAGGTAACCACAATAATTTTCTTTTTCATGTTATTCCTCCTTCTGCTTATATTAAAATTAAATTATATTTTAATTTGCATTAAGAGTATATTATATAGATAACTATAATAAAAGGGTGTTCCGAAGAACACCCTCAAATGGTAAATACGCTCTCTACGACAACAGCTATGGTTATATAAACCGTAAAAGGAAAATGTTCTTTAATATCCTTTTTCTTAATCGCTCTGTATATTGTATATGGGACGCTTAATACTGCTGATGAAAAAACACAAATTAAAAAAGAAACTATAGGGAAACTCTTTATATAACTATACATAATTGCTATGGCCAGAAATATAAGCCAGTCTCCCATACCTAACATGCCGCTAACAGATAATATAAAAAGTATCAATAATGATATTACAAGTATAATTATCTCTGTGGTAGAAACGCAACATGCACAAACTGTTCTAACTAATCCCAATGCTATTAAAATCAAAGATGGCAGAACGTAAACCTGTTTGGTTCTTTGGTCTGTATATGCCATAAAAATCATTGTTCCATTCAATGCTGATAAGTCATAATAACATGTATTACCTCTCCATGCTATGTACATCAATGTTTCTATGATAACTATTGAAACTGATATTATCATTATATCTGATGGAACAATTTTACTTTTATAATCTTCATCTAACATTGGCAATGCCAATATATAGATATATGACATTGCCAATGCTATAAGTATTCCAATTAGTAATGTATAAATTCCCATAGGCTTGTACCTTAAACAAGCTTTACTCTGCTGTTACCTCTTCAGTGACTTCTCCATCAATGGCTTCTGCCTCATCAGCTGTGCTTGCATCTTTAACAGGTGCGCCTTCATCATTTACAGCTATATCATCGGTCACTCCATTGTCTGCTGTACTTTCACCTGTTACTGCCTCTTCACCTTCTACAGCCCCATCTTCAGTCTGAGAACCAATAGTTCCACCAACTGGAACTGTATCTCCTTCAACAATGTCGGTCTGACTTCCAAGAACTCCACCTTCAAAGTCTCCCATTACATTGTTATTATCAGTTGCTTCAGGAGTAATAGGCATTTCTTCTTCATCCTCTTCTTCCTGTTGCTCAACAAATCCTACATAGGGTTCATCTTCGAGATATTCAACTTTAGCAAGTCTAACAGTACAGTTAGCAAGCATTTCAGCAAACTTCTGAGCATCCTTTTCTGAAATTGTTACGTTAAATAATGTTGATGCTCCAACCTCATCTTCTGTAGAGATGGCTGCTCCAGAACTATTGAACACCTTTGTAATCATAATGTGCTCAAATGTGTAAGACTGAGTAACCCTTAATTCTTGAACTGTATCAGCATAGTAAGAAACCTGTCCATCTGGAGATTCTCTAACAACTTCAGTCTGCTGAAGTCCATACATATTAATGTAATCTCCTTCACGAAGTGTACCACTTACAACGCTACCAAGGTCATTTAAACTAAATGAAATATCTACCGGGTCCTCAATGCTATTCAAATATACATTCATTCTATCATCTAGACCACTTTCAGTAATAACCTCATTAGCTTTGTAATCATGATTGAAGAATCTTCCTACAAGGTCTGCCTTATCAGTGATATACCCTTCAGGTACAAGTGATATCTGAATTTCTCTCTGAAGGAAGTAGGAATCTACATTATCTTCAGTAATCTGTGTACCATCGGAAACATCTTGAGTTAGCACATAGGCATTAACTGTATCTTCCTTATTTAGAATTGCACTTTCCAATGCAAACAGTGCAACTACTAGAAGAATACCAATCACAGCTGCAATACCAAATGCCTGAACTTTTTGTCGTTTACCCTGCTCTGCTCTTGTTAGTTCTTTAGTAATCTTGTCTTTACTCTTTGACTTTAATCGCATGATTCATTCCTCTCTTTGTAACTTATTCTGCTAGTTCAATGTCTATCAATCTTGATATTGTTACCGTTGTAGCGGTCTTAATAACATCTCCATCACTTGCAATATAATCTTCATGATTATTGTAATCTTCAAAAGCTTCATCTGTAATATCAGGAGGAAATGTTCCAACCGTAAGCGTTAGTTCCACATAAACAGCTGTGTTTTCAATCTCAACACCTGCCATTTTTCCAGAATCTATAACAATATCTTGATTGCTCTCACTAAGCTCGAAGAATTGTGAAGTAGAATTACCAGAATTACTTCCTGTTAATGGGTCTGCCACACCTTCGTATCTAAATCTTGAATATCCTGTTCTTAATGCTTCCTCACCACTTCTATTGATGGTTGGCATACTTGCATATGTTACATCCCAGTCAGGTTTAAAAGCAAATTTAAAATCAGATACAGGTCTATCTGAAGTTGCTCCACTTTGCCATGTTGTCTGTGTGTCAGTGTAACATACATCAGTCATAAGACTTTCTTCAACTTCTTGTGCCCTTAAATATCTTTCATATCTGGCTACAAAAGTATCAGTTGCAAAGTTATCTAAATATAATTGCTTATTCGCATCACTTAAATCAAAAAACTTCTTACCATCCAGTGCTGCATTTCCAGTACCTGTTATAGTAGCTTCTCCATATGAATCAAATCCAGTGTATGGAACATATTCATTCTCTTTTGCTGTATCTTGTCTATAAACGTTGTATACCTCAAATCTTGTTACATACATGTTTCCAATGATAAAATCTCTTAGGAAACTATTGTTTATAACATCTCTACCTATTGTAGTGGCATCAGAGGTTAGATTTTTGAAGCTGTAATTAACTGTTCCAGACTGTCCATATGCATCCTGAACTGCACCATTACTTAAGTTATACTTTAGATTACTTATAAAAGCACTGTAACATCTGGCAAGGTATTCATCACTCATATTTGCTCTGATTCCATCACTTCTATAAGACTCTGGATTCAAAATTAACTTTGGGTCCAATTCTGAATATGATAATTCTATATCGGAACCATCATTCAAATTTGATAGAAGAATATCTGCCTCGTTCTTAGTCCATCCCATATATGTAGATGTTTCTGGATGTAAATCTCTGACCTCTACCCAATCCTCATTTGAGTAGATAATCATTTGATTTGAACGTCCGTATTCTTCTACATTTAAGAGTGCCCCACCGAGCACACTTGATACTAATGCATCATCAATGTAATTATACATTGTATTAATTGAGATTCTAAATGTCATTAGTAACAATATCAAAACTATAAGAATGAGCATCAATGATGGTAATATCATTGATGAGGTGCCTTTGCCTTTTTTAAATCTATGCTTAAACAAGTTATGTATTGTTTTCCTATTTAATCTCACTTGTCTACCCCCTTTAATATTTAGCAGTAGACTGTTTTGTAACTGTGATATGCCTTATTTGATCAGTGTTTATCTGCCCAAAGGATGTACCAGCCGAACTCCAACCAGTAGAGTAAACATCTGCTGAAATCGTTATGGTTACAACATCACCATAAGATGTTGTAGATGTAGATGAACCAGTAACCTGTACTGTATCATCTATTACTGCTGCTATATTCTTTATCTCGTTTTCACAAGCTGTTTTTGTTGAATCAGTTAAACCTCCCTCTGATTCCATTCTAAGTATGTACTTACGTGCTGTTTGATGAAACTGATTGGTTAAATTAACATCCCCAATTACATGGATGAAAAATAATGTTATCATCAACAGAAAAACAAGTGTAATCATAGTTGGAAGGTACTGGTCAATTACACCGTCTGACTTGTAATGTAAGATTTTTCTTATCCTTCTTTTTAATGCCTCAATCATCTATAGCACTACCTTTCTTACTATGATTTATACTCTCTTTGATAGTAGTATGTCCATCAAGCTTTTAGTTTGCTTGATGGACATACATTCTACCCCTAGCCTACTGTGTTGCCATCGTTGCTATTAGGGCAGAGGAGTGGTGTTGGTAACATTACCCTCAACGAGTCTGTTAACAGTGTTCAGCACTTTCGCGCTGACTGTGTCCATGATGGTCTTAACGTTCTCACGGAACAGGATGCACAATCCAACTGCGATTGCAATAAGGATAAGTGCTACAACGATGGTCTGATCTCCAGCCATTTTGGACTTAAGCCAGTTCTTAGCCTGGAAAGCCTTTACCTGAAGACCTACAACTGCGGAATTTACTTTGCTCATTTCATTCTACCTCCTAAATATATTTTTAACATGAGCTCTATGTATAAGGCCTATGCCATATACGCTAAAGAATCCATTACAGCCATAATTGCTATAAACACGCTTACTGCTATGACTGAAATATATAGCAACAACTGTACCATAGTTATCTTGTTACTGATTGATTGCTTTTCTGCTGCAAGCATTGCCATTTCAATGCTTTCCATCTGTATTTTTATATCTTCATACATCTGTGTTGAAAGACCAGTAACCAATGATTGTTTAATTATAAGTGCTAGTGAATCTATATAATCATTTGAAAACTTACTTCTAAATTCTTCCAAACTTCCCTCAATGTCATTTTTTAATGTAATTGAGGTTGTCAACTTCATTAAAGCATCCCTTAAACGCTTATTCTGAACAACTAAGAAACATTCTGAAAGAATCTGTGATGTATAGATACCAGCTTTTGTCTGTATTCTCAAGGTATCATATACTGCCTTTAAGTCTGTAAGCATCTGCTTATTATCACCTGAGTTTGATTGTTGTGCAATGAAATCTATGAATACAAACCCAATCATGAATGCTACAACACCTGCTAGTAAACCAAATGCGTAAAATCCAAAGATTGCAAATACAACTCCAACACAAACCTTCATTACCAGGTATCTCAAAGGTGTCAGTCCTTTAAACATGAATGCTAGCCCAGTTGAATTTATCCATCTATTAATTTCATCATAGTTGAACATCTTCAATCTGGCATGATTCATACTTGAACCTATTGCCTGAATACCTTTATTGTATGACTTTTGGATACTTTTTGTTTGTTGCTCTATTTGAACCATCTCGTATACCATCTTGAGCAACAATCCACAAGACAACAATATAAATATTATTGAAACTATTCTAACTTGTGAGAAGGAAAACATCTCTGTCAACCTTGTAATAAACGCTTCCATATTGTCTCCTTCCTTAGTCTAACAGTACTTTAATTACTCCGATGTAAAAAGCTAATATAGTTGCTACAATCAGATAAACTAAAAGTAAATTTCCAATGAATCCTCCCATTCTCAATGCATAGATGATATTTTCTTCACCTGTAACATCTCCCAGCATCCATATACAGAAGAATCCTATAATGATGATTGCCATTGTCTGCAATGCTCCGCTGACTTTCATCTGTGATTTTTCTTTATCAACTTTAGAATACTCTGTATAAATTCCTCTAATATCCTGCACTATTGTTGAGTAGTTCGCCTCAAAGTGAGATGCCAACTCAAGATTATGTACAAGCTGCTTAAAATATTTACTACTTACCCTATCTTGTAGCATCTGTAGAGCAATTCCAACATCACCAGAAGCATTTGCTTGAGCAACTGCATCATATAGAATAGGTCCTAAAGGTTTATCCAGATATCCAGCTGCACCACTTAAAACGTCAATAATATCGTCCCTAGATGATGAGAAGTTTTCCAAAAGATTCATGAACTTTATCATCTGGTCCTCTATTCTTTTGTTTCTATAGTAACATGCCACTCTCAACAATGTAAACGCCATTACAACTTCTAAGACAGCTAGTATAGTTCCAAACAAAGGACTTTTTGTTACTGACACAGATACTGTAACTGAGATACACACTATTGCTACAAGCATCAGCAAAGCTATTTCTGTAGTAACTCTATGAGTAATAATAGTTCCATCTTTAGTTCTGTGTGTTATCTTTATGTCTTTAAGTCCGCTATAGTTAAGTAACTCATCAAATTTTTCGAGAACACCCTGATTAGCACCCATACCTTTCAGTGCTCTCTCAAGTCTTTCTCTTTCCATTCTTTGCTTCTCAGCATCCTGCATTTTCAAATATGCTGATTGAATGTTAGCTGCTACTCTACTATAATTCTTAAAGTACATTACAAGATTGTAAGCCGCTACGATAAATACTATTAGGATAACAGCTCTAAGTCCCAATCGGAAGTATTGGGATTCTATCACTTGAATCACTGTATCCATGCCAAAACCTCCTTAGACTTAAAACTTTCTTTCATAGATTAAATCGCCTCTCTCACGGTCAAATCCTTTAACCTCAGCAATTTCAGCTACACTAAAATCTTTCATAAAGACTACTGTATCAAGGTGTGTCAGCATCTCAAGTGCATCCTCTCTTGAATAATCTGAATTATACTTGATGTAGTCAACCAGCTTATTCATTGCTTCAGTAGAAGAAGCACCGTGGACAGAAGCCCAACCCTTATGACCTGTGTAAACTGCATTTAATAGATAAACTGCTTCTCCGCCCTTAATCTCACCGATTACGAAATAATCTAAGTCCATTAACAGACCGTTACGAGCTAAATCATTAAGTCCGTATTCAATCTTGCCTTCGCCCCTATTAGTAACTGTATGCTGGAAGAGCAAATCTGGATGTGAGCTAAACAGCTCTTCATTCTCCTGAATGACTAATCCAGAACAATCTTCTGGAATACGGTCAATTAACCAGTTCATGCAAGTGGTTTTACCAGAAGCACCTTTACCGCAGAAAAGAATACCATCACCCTCTTGGGCTCTCTTTACAAGATAATCCGCCTTCTCTTTAGTAAAAAATCCTAAATCAATAAGCTGTTCTGTTGTGTATTTGTGCTTCGGAATTTTACGAACATGTACACAAGGAATTTCACTTGTATTTACAAATTCAGTAGTGACAGTAAATCTTAAAATGAAGTCCTTACTACTTGTCTTATCTGTAAATGTCTGAAGTGCAGTCTGATTTGAAAGACTTACCTTATTTTTAACACCTATACGTGCAACCGCTCTTCTGTAAGCGTTTTCATTCCTAAAGTGTACCTTCGTTCCACTACGATGACCATTCCTCTTAATACGAATATTATTATGAGAATATGTCTTAATATCGCTTATTTCAAGGTCATCAATCAGAGGGTCAAGTTCACCATAACTCCATACGTATCTTGAAAATCCCTTGAATACTCTCTCTTCTTGCTCCTTGTCATAAGCTACCCTATGAATGTACTCTTTAACTCTTGCAGTGAAAACCTTTTCAGGAATTGCTTTTCTCTCGTATCCTGTGAGTAACTCGCTATCTTCCGTTGTAAAATGCTCTGTTACTCTATTGATTACGTACTCATCTGAACGAGTATCCTCTTCCTCATCAGGATCACCAACTCCATCGTTAGATGTTTCAACTTCAGATTCGGTCTCAACTTCCTCTTCATCGGTATCAACTTCTTCTACTTCCGGAATTACCTTTTCCTCAACTTGTTCAACTATATCCTTGTTTTTCTTACCGAAAATTCCCATGGCTTCTCCTTTAGTCTAATTATTTAAAAAATTTATTTATTTTTGTTTCCACTGACCATTATCAAGTTCATAAAAAATTGATAATATTATAAATCTTCATTTATATTTTAATTTTTAAAATTATTTATCATAATTTGTTCACAATGGTACTTTCACAGTAACTTTTAAAATTTTAGGAATACCACTAATCAAAAAATTTTTTAATTATTTTTAAATTTTCTTATCCATGCTGCCACTGGTCAGTTTATAGAAAACATAAAAATAGCAGGAGCACTAAACTCCTGCTATTTCTAATTCTTTAAAAATAAGTCTTAATATTTTATTCTGCCGCTTCTGTAACTTCCTCAGTGGCCATTTCTTCTTCGGTAGTAGCCTCTTCTGATTCAGTCGTGCCTTCTCCTGCTAATTCAGCTGCTTCTTCAGCAGTTACAGTAGTAACGTTACCTGTACTTCCAGATTCAGTAGAATCTTCTACAATATCTGTCATGTAAGCACCACATACATAAGCAATCTTTCCTTCAGGTGTAGCTATTCTGTACCATCCAGTCTCAGCACATCTGCCAGTGACATGTACAATCTGTTTATATGCTAAACTTGTTACAACCCTAAACTCCGTACTAGGACCAACTCTAACGTTTACACTGGAGTTTACCACCATATATTTATCACATTCTTCAATGGTAAATCCTTCCAATGCTGAAATTGCTTCTTGATACTCTTCAGTAGTCAGATTAAACTCATCACCATAAACTTCCAACATATCGTCTGTATCTGTTACATCAACTTCTTCTTGAATATTTGCGCTATCTGGATTGTTATCCAAAGCTGCCTGAAGTGCTTCTTCATTCAACTGATTAATCTGCTCCTGCATCTCAGCCAAATCACTGGATTCAAATAACTGTTCTCCTGAATTTGCACCATTTCTAACTGCTACAGAGTACCCAGATGATTCTCCCATTACTTCATATGTCTTAATCAACATATTCACTACATCATATTTCATAATAGGATTACGCCAATCACTAGTGCTCTGAACAATTCCCTTAGAACTTGCAAGCTGAAGTGCTGCTGACAACTGTTCTTGAAGTTCTGCCTTTTCATTACTTAATCCATACTGCAATACATAAGCCTGCCAAGCATGCCCATAAGTTACATTACCAGTCTCTTTATCGGTACTGATGAATCCCTGTTTCTCCGCTACAGTCTTACCTGAAATATTTGCAATAGCACTATTCATCTCATCAGGGAAATATCTATTCATCAGCATGTAAACAAACTCTGCTTTTGTGATAAATCCATTATAATTATCAGAGTTTAAACTTCCATTGGTATAGTCCAGCCATGAATATGATGCTAAATCTTGTGCGTAAATATTCCACTCACTATCACCAACAGCTGTTGCAAATTCTGCATTGGCCTCTACACTTTCAACAGGTGTATCTGCTCTGAAGATAGCGCCCATTGCTTCTGCTCTTGTGGCATTTGCAGAAAGTCCTGATGTTCCATCAGCCGCAGAAGGAATAATATTATAATACGCGTTCATTCCAGCTACAACTGCTACATCGTCTGAATTTACATCACTAAACTCTTCTCTTGCATACTCTGCAAGTGTTGACTTCACCTTTCCATTGTTCCAGTAATCTTCTACAAATGTACGATTCTTAAATGCATTGTACAATGTGTTATTACCAGTCCAATTACCATCAAGGTCTGAATACATTACACCATTCTTTGAACCCACATCAAATCTGACAATACCAAATGCATCATCAAAATTTCTTCTGAGTGAAGAATGTGTCTGCAACTGGTCTAGCTCAATCCACTCAAGTGGTTCTGATTCACTACTAGCTGTTCCAGTGACAGTAATAGTGCAATCAGCGCCAGAGTTCATCTGCTCAACCAGTGCCTTTGCCTCACTGTTACATGCTGTCAGCAGTGTACTCATTACCATTACTCCTGCTAACAGCAACCCTAAGGGTCTCTTTCTCATGATTTCACTCCTCTCAATTTACTGCTTTAATCTCTATCTTAAAGGGTTTCCAATCATCCACTTGGTGCCCTAAGATATCATTTAGTATCTCAATTACTCTTGCTTCTCCTACCTCTAATTCATAAGATCTATCCACTTCAATAACAAGTTCATCGTGTCTTGGCATGTAAAACATCACCTTATCCTGGAGTCCTCTAGCCTTTACCTCAGAATTAAAATGTTTTATCAGCAATGCCAAAATATCTGCACCTGTTCCCTGAATTGGATAATCCAGCAAGTTTCTCTCAAGCTTGTTTCTGTCTGATTCATCTCCATTAATGGGTATTAGTGTTCCAAAAACAGTTGGTACATAACGAGGTTTCTTCTTAGCGAATTTTCTTACCATAGACCTATACTTTTTAATACCACTGATATTTGTAATAAACTCATAGACCCTTGCTCCATCAATGGACTGACAACATGAAATAATTCTTTCTCTACCTGCCCCATAACAAAGTGATAACCAACTTACTTTGAACTCTTTTCTTTCCTGTGGAATAATCCTCAGTTCTACATCTGATAGTTTGCCAGTTATCTTTGTATCTTTACCTTTCTTTAATATGCTGTCTAAATTTCCATTGAAATCCCATTCTACTGGTACCCTTGCAACACTATTGTCCTCAAGAACAATAGATACTACATCAGGAAATACTGCTGTACTTATATCTGAAATGTTATAACAAACTCTTTCAAATGCTACAACCCTTTTATTATTGAAATAGTATCCTTGACAGGTTGCTTTCTTATCCCCGCAGAGTTCAACTGGATTATCATACCCATTCCAATGAATAAAATCAGATACAAATACTTGCTTATTTGTATCAAGTCTATTAAATACAATGTTTAACTCAGCAGTTGGTTGAAACGCCAATTTAAACATGTATTCATATAAACCCTCTTCTGCCTCCAATGCATCATAAAGCTCGGTACTCTCACTAAGACTGATTAAAATATGTGGCTCTTGATTTTTAATGTCTACACTGTATAGCCTATCACCCTTTTTAATTGGAGATAATACTTCCCATAAAACATCTTTATGAATTGACAT